>Ga0181593_10003106_pt1 | contig 15284 bp, 11 predicted proteins | sample 071ome_19_FD_133756 | JGI IMG/M metagenome (GOLD analysis project Ga0181593, IMG submission 133756) | Coastal salt marsh microbial communities from the Groves Creek Marsh, Skidaway Island, Georgia - 071413AT metaG (megahit assembly) | ecosystem: Environmental > Aquatic > Marine > Intertidal...
AACCGCGGTTTTGGCGTCGAGCGGGCCGGCGTTGATACAGGTGCGGGCCTGGCGCGAGGAGCCGCTGCAGTCGACCTCGACCCGCCCGCCGTGCTTGCGCACCGTGGCGCGGACCACAATCGGCTCATCGTCGCCGGCGCCATCGGCGTCAAGCGGCTCTTCGATGTCGTAAACACCATCCGGTATTGCCGTGATGGCGTCGCTCATGGCCTCGGCCGAGGCATCGCAGCAGTAGCGCACGGCTCCCCGGTAGGCGGTTTCACCGTAGCGCGCGATGCTCTCCGTCAGCAGTCGCTCGCCGAGCTTGAGCTGCTCGGCCATGGTCATGAAATCGGGCTGCAGCAGCCCGGCGAAGCGGGTGTTGTCGAACACCAGGCTGAAGGTCGAGCGCACCGGGCGGTCGTTTTCGAACAGCAGCATGGGTCCGAGCACCAGGCCGTTCTCGTACACGTTGGCCTTGGTGCCGCTGAAGCCGCCCGGCGTGATTCCGCCCATGTCGAGCTGATGCGCGCGGGCGTTGACGAAGGCGATGGGCCGGCCATCGTGAAATACCGGTCGGATGAAGCACGCATCGTTGACGTGATTACCGCTGCGATAGGGGTCGTTGCACAACAGCACATCGCCCGGCTTCAGGCGCTCGACGCCGTATTCCTCGACGATATTGCGAATGGCGTCCTCCATCGTGCCCAGAAACACGAGCAGCGAGCTCGATACGGCGGGCATGGGGTAATCCATGTCCGGTGGCCCGGAGATGGTGATAGCGAAGTCGTACCAGTCGCGGATGATCGGCGAGAAGGCGCTGAACATGAGGCCGGTGCTCATATGCCCCACGATGTAGCGCAGCCGGTTGGATAGCACCATCGCGGTAAAACGGTCACAGCCGTAGATTGCCTCGAAGTGCTCCTCGCTCCAGTCGCGCAGGCGCGCGGGTGCTTCGTGGTCGGAATGTCGGAGGTCGTCAGCTTGTGTGCTCATGAGCGGCTCCTGTTCAACGGCAGCGCTGGATCAGGATCTCGCCGTAGCGACCGACCCGTCCGAGCTGGTTCTGGGTGATGTAAGTCGTGGACAGCGGTTCGCGCACGATCGCCGGACCGCGGATCTCGTCGCCCGCGCACAGACTGCTGCGGTCGTAGATCTGGGCGAGCTCTTCGGCGTCACTGACAAAGCGCAGCACGCTGGTGCCGACCGGGCGCAGGGGCGTCGCACCGCGTTCGCCGAGCGGCGCATAGGTGACTTTGTCAGTTTTCACCACCGCGTTGACCCGGTAAGTCACGCCCTGCACCGGGATTTGTTCAAATCGATTGCCGTTACGCGCGGCGTAGGCGTCATGGAAGCCTGCGATCATGGTCGCAATCGTGTCCCCGGTGATGACACCGCCAGGCACCGGCACGAAAGGTGTTTCCCAGGTCTGACCGACCAGCTGGCCGTCGAATGAGCGCACCAGTTCAACGTCGGCATCCTGGCCGAGACGCTGACGCAGCTTGCGCTCCATCTCCGTATAAATCTGCGCGATGCCGTCGGCCGCGTCTGCGCTCAGCACGGTGTAGGCGCTCTGACTGATCCCGTAGGCCTGATCGGCGCTGAGCAGGCCAAGCGCTGAGAACAGCCCGGGATGGGGCGGCACCATGACGCCTTTGACATGCACCAGATCGGCCAGTGCTGGCAGCAGCAGCGGGCCAGCCGCACCGAAGGCCATGAGGACGTAATCGCGTGGATCGATGCCGTGTTTGATCGCGATATTGAAAATGCCTTCGGCGACGTTATTCAGGCCGATGTCGTAGGCATAGCGCACGCGCTGCTCGAAGGGCAACGGAGTTTCCAGACGTTCAAAAGCCTGACGCGCAAGGCCGACGTCGAGCTTCATCTTGCCGCCGGCGAACCCGTCCGGGTCGAGCAGCCCGGCGAGCAGGCAGACGTCGGTCATGGTCGGCTTCAGGCCGCCGCGGCCGTAGCACGCGGGACCGGGATCGGCCCCCGCGCTCGCGGGTCCGACGGTGATATCTCCGCTTGGTGAGATTGCGACGATGCTGCCGCCGCCGGCGCCGATGCTGGAGATGTCGTTGGACAGGGCGTTGACGATGAGGTCGTGCTCGAGCTCGAAGGTGGTGTTGACGAACGGCTGTCCGTCGCTGACCAGGCTGATATCGCACGAAGTGCCGCCGACGTCGGCGCAGAGCAGGTTGGGCTGACCGATGAGCGCGCCGAAATGCGCGCTGCCGACGGTGCCTGCGGCGGGACCGGCAAAGACGATGCGGAAGGGTGCTTCCATGGCGTCCTGCGCCGGGATCAGGTTTGCCGTGCAGTCGGCGAAATTGAGCTGCCCCGCGAAACCGATCTCGCGCAGCCCGTTATCAAGACGGCGCGAATAGGCGTCGTAGATGATCTTCATGAACACGTCGACCAGGGTGGTAGAGGCGCGCGCGTACTCCTTGGCCAGCGGTGAGATATCGCTTGAGACCGAGCACGGAATATCACCGAGCTCCTCGACCACGAGTTCCCTGAGACGCCGCTCGTGCACGCTGTTGGTGTAGGAGTTCAGCAGGCAGATGGCGATACCTTCCACCTTGCAGCGCTTCAGGACCTGCAGCTCTGCGCGGGCCTGCGCTTCGTCCAGCGGCGCAAACACGCTGCCGTCGGCCTTGATGCGCTCCTCGACTCCCCGTCGCAGATAGCGCGGTACCAGCGGGCGCGAGGCATCGCCGAAGCTGCGGCGCCAGCTCGGATCGGTCAGCGCAGCGACCGGACGCCAGGTGCGTCCGATATCAAGGATGTCGCGGTGACCGGCCGTGGTCAGAAACCCGATTTTGGGTAAGGAGCGGGTGATGATCGCATTCAGTCCATGGGTACTCGCATGATTGAACACGGGCGCCTCACCGGCGCCGAGTTCCGCCGCGCCGGCCACCACCGAGCGGTGCACTTCATGAACATCGGTGGACACCTTGGCCGTGCGGATCTGTCCGTCCGTGACCGACACGACGTCGGTAAAAGTACCGCCTACGTCGACTGCCATCATGCTTGCTGTTCTCCTTCAGACCAGGGTGTCTGTGGCCAGGCTGACGTAGCCCAGCCGGTTCCAGGCTACGCGCTCCACTGAGTGCAGGCAGGCCTGGCACTTGGTTGCCATGAACCAGCCGCCTTCGGAGAGAACGGGGTAGCGCGCGAGATTGGTGGCGCCGCAGGCGGGGCATTCGCCCTCGACGGCTTCGCGTTCAAGCACCGGGGTAGGATCCTCCGGGCGTGCGGCAATGAAGTTGCTCATGTTCTAAGCGTCCTTGTTGACGGCAGCGGGAGGGCGCCCCGCAATGAAAGCGCCCGCCATGTCAGGCCTGTGCCAGCCAGGGCTTAACCGCCCCAGCTGTTCCAGTAGGTAATGGTCTCCGGGCCGGGCCGACTGGCACGCTGGAAGTCTGTCCCTTTGGTGTAGGCGACCGGCAGCAGCGCAATCTGCATCACATCCTGCGGGATCCCGAGGATTTCGGCGGCAGCGTCGGCGTAGAACAGGTGCAGCGTCGTCAGCACCGAGCCCATGGCACGGGCGCGCAGCGCCAGCTGAAAGCTCCATACCGCCGGGTAAATCGAGCCGAAGAAGCCGGAGAGGATCGGTCCTGGCGCATCGGCTGCCGGTGGATTGGTCATGCACGGCACGACGTGAACCGGAACGTCGGCCAGAACGTCCATGAGAAAGGCAGCGCTGCCAAAAACCCGTTTCATCTGCGGTTCTTTCGCGTTCTTGACCGCCTCGGTGAGGTAGGCCTCGGCGCCCTTGCGATACAGCTCAGCCAGCTGCGCGCGTTTGTCGGCGTCATCGACGATGAGCCAGCGCCAGCCCTGATTGTTGGAGCCGGTGGGTGCCTGCTGCGACAGCGCGATGCACTCCAGAATGACCTCTCTGGGTACGGGCTTTTCAAGGTCCAGGCGCTTACGCACCGAGCGTGTGGTTGCCAGCAGTTCGTCGGTCTGGGCCAGATCAAAATTCATGGAAAACCTCTCCCCCGTAGTGTGCTCAAGACGACGGATGGTACGCTAGGCGCTGTGGCTGCGCATCGTTCCTTGCAGCCTTTTTCAAGCAGGAAACCAGAGTTATGGCGGAATTTGATCTCCTCATCCGCGGCGGGATGATTGTCGACGGGACACGCACCCCGCGATACCGCGCGGACATCGGCATTCTGGACGGACGGGTCGCCGAGATTGGACATATAGAGGCGCACCGCGGCGCGCGCGTGCTGGAAGCGGACGGGCTGATTGTGGCGCCGGGATTCGTCGATCTGCACACGCACTATGACGCCCAGCTGTTCTGGGATCCCTACTGCACCATCTCCGGCTGGCACGGTATCACCACCGTGGTCATCGGCAACTGTGGTTTCGGTTTCGCCCCGGTGGCGCCCGAGGCGCGCGAGCGCGCCATGTTGAGCATGACCCGGGTGGAAGCGATCCCGCTGGCGTCGATGAAAGAAGGAATGCCCTGGGACTGGGAGACGTTTCCTGAATTCCTGGACAGCGTTGAACGCACGCCCAAGGCCATGAACATCGTGCCTTACGTCCCAATCAGCCCGATCATGATCCAGGTCATGGGGCTGGAAGATGCCAAGGCAGGCCGACTGCCGACCGCCGCTGAGCACGAGCAGATGTGTCGCATTCTTGAGGAAGCGCTGGACGCCGGCGGCTGTGGCTGGTCAATGCAGCGCCTGCCGCCGTCCGGCCCGGGTGGCGCGCAGCTTGATTACGACGGCACCGCGATGGTCACGGACGTCATGCACAACGAGACCGCCATCGAGTTTGCCCGGGTGCTCGGGCGGCGCAACGCCGGGCACATGCAGTGCACCATGGTTTCCGGAAACCCCAAGGCAGATCAGGCCCACCTCGCCGAACTCGCTCAGATCAGCGGCCGGCCGATGATTTTCAACGTGGTTCAGGCGCAGGACGGCATGCCCGAGGTGCACCGCAAAGTGATGGCGTGGCTGGAGCGCTGCCGGGAGCAGGGGATCCGGGTCTACGGCCAGGGTATGACCACCGACGCGGGCTACTCCTTCACCTTCGAAGACTGGAACCTGTTCGACGAATGCCCCGCCTGGCGCGAAGCCACGGTGGGCAGTCATGCCGAGAAGCTCGCCAAACTGGCTGACCCTGAGCGACGACCCGCGCTCCGCGCGCAGGTGCCCGCGTTTGTTCTCGGACCCTTCGGCGAAATAGTCGTTACCGGACCAAAATCCGACGAGACGCAGCAGTGGCTCGATCACACCGTCGGCCTGGTCGCTGAAAAGACCGGCAAGCATCCGGTCGACGCCATGCTCGATATCGTTGTCGCCGACGGGCTTGCGACCGAGTTCTTCTCTATGCCGCCGAACACCCGCCTTGATCTGCTCGAGGAGATCGTCGCCAACCCGTACATCCTTTTCGGCGTATCGGACGGCGGTGCGCACACCAAGTTCCTGACGGCCGGCCGCTACCCCACCGAGACCATCACCAAGATCGTGCGCGAGCACGGCATGCTCAGCCTGGAGGAGGCGCACTGGCGTCTGGCCGCCCTGCCCGCGCAGCTGGCAGGCTGCCCCGAGCGCGGTCAGATCCGCATCGGAGCGCCTGCCGATATCGTGGTCTACGACTACGAGAATCTGGCGGTCACGCCGCCGGAAGTCGTGCACGACCTGCCTGGTGGCGAGTGGCGCCGGATCCAGCGCGCCACCGGCTATCGCTACGTTGTGATCAACGGTCAGGTCACCATCGAGGACGACCAGCAGACCAACTGTTATTCCGGGCAGCTGCTGCGCCACGGTGAGGGCCGGCCCAGCGGCTCTCGGAAAGCCGCCTGAACGGAGAGTGTGACGATGGCCCAGCCCGCGAGCCTGTATTCGACGACCGGCTGCACCTACGCCGACGCGCGTCACATAGCGCCCCTGCTTGAGGATATTGCCGCGCAGGCGGCGGAAGCCGATCTCACCCGGTCGGTGTCTGCGGAGGTCATCGCAAAGATCAAGCGCAACGACATCATGCGGCTTTCCGCCAGCCCTGAGCTCGGCGGATTGAATGAGTCGGTTGTGGGGATCGCCAACGAGCTGCGCGCCATCGCGATGCACTGCACCTCGACCGCCTGGTGCATGTGGAATCACCTGTGCACTTTCCATCACTTTGTCGGCGTGCTTGGTCCTGACCATGCCGACTACCTGGGTGACATCGTTGCTGCAAACGAGTGGGTCTGCTTTCCGGCGGGCGCTTCATCACGCATCGTCGGGCAGGAAGATGGGGACAACGTCAAGCTCGAGGGCGTAGCCGCTTTCGGCTCGGGTGCGCGCTATGCGGAATGGGCCGGCGTAGTGTTCAACGAAGAGGGCGACGAAGCACCGCGTTTCACCATGGTTGATTTGCGCGGCCCGGATGTCCGTATCGAGATGACCTGGGAGGCGATGAGTCTGCGCGCCTCGGCGACCGATCACATTCACTACGAAGGCGCCCGCGTACCGCAGTCGCGGATAGGGTCGTGGGCGCCCTTTTATCGCGCCAAATTCCGTGACCCGGCGTACGCCATGATCAACGAGCGCTACCGCGAGGACTGGGTTGCGCTGTCGGTGGTGTGGCTAGGGGCGATGGCGACCGGTGTTGCGGAGATCTGCTTCAGCGAAACGGCCGCCGGGATCCGCGATCGGATCGCGATCCTCGGCACGCGCATGGCGGAGAAGCCGACTATCCACGTCAACCTGGGCAAGGCGCGAGCGCTGATCAGCGCCGCAACGGACACCGTCTACGCGGCTATGCAGGAAACCGACGCACGTATCGAGGCCGGAGTTGTGCCGAGCGAAACCGATTATTTCCGGCAGACCTCGGCCGGGATGCAGGCGGTGCTGCTGTGTGACGAGGCAATGTCCCTGTTGCTGCGCGTGCTCGGCGGCAACGGCCTGCGCGAAGGAACCGATTTCGAACGCCGCTACCGCGATTTCCAGGCCATGCCGCTGCATATCAATGGCCACATCGATCGCATCACCGAACAGACCGGACGCATCGCGCTCGGTCTGCAGGCACAGAATCCGATCTGACTCTCGAGCGCTTGATGCCCGCTCGCAGGCGCGCCTTCGCCAGGCCGCGCGGAGCAACAGGCATTTTCCAGGAGCGTTAGACCGCCGTTCTGCTGCGGCTGCTTTTTCTCAACCCTCGCCCCAGCGCCGCTGGATTACACGCCCTAGCGCGGCCAGTCCGAAGTTGATGGCGATCCCGGCCAGGGCCAGCAGCAGCAGCGCGGCGAACATCCGTGGCATCTCCAGGCGGAAGCTCGCTTCCAGGATGCGATAGGCCAGCCCAGAGGCGAATCCTCCTGACCCGGCTACCAGCTCGGCCACCACCGCACCGACCAGGGCGAGGCCGCCTGAGATCCTGAGGCCGGAGAGGAAATAAGGCAGCGCGGCGGGCAGACGCAGCAGCCTGATCTCGGTCCAGCGGCTCGCGCCATACAGATGGAACAGATCGGTAAGCTCCGCTGGCGGTGACATCAGCCCGGTGGCCGTGTTGGCGAACAACGGGAAGAACCCGACGATCGTGGCGCACACGACCAGTGAGACAAAGGGATCGCCGACCCAGATGATGACAAGCGGCGCGATGGCCGGCAGTGGCGTGACCTGCAGCACGACCGCCCAGGGCTGGATCGCGGCCTGGGCCCAGCGGCTCATGGCCATGGCAACCGCCATGGTCACGCCCAGCACTGCCGCTACCGCGAGGGCGGCAAAAGTGACCGACAAAGTCGAGAGGAGCGCCAGCAGCAGGCTGCCGGGGTCGGCGGTAAAAGCCGCGAGCACCGCGACCGGGCCCGGCAGAATATAGGGCGGTACATCGAGCGCCCGGACGATGCCTTCCCAGCCCGCCAGACCGATGATGCCGAAGACCAGGGGCGCGAGCCGCTCGGTCATCGCAGGGTGTCCTCCATCGCGCGAGTGATCGAGGCCACCAGCGTTGCGTAAGCGGGATCGAGGCGCGTGTTCTCCGTTGGGGTCAGGGGGGAGGCGATCTCATGGTGCACCCGGCCCGGGCGCGGGGTCATGAGCACGATCCGACGTGCCAGAAACGCAGCTTCGTAGATGGAGTGCGTCACGAAAACGACGGTCGCGCCGACGTCGCGCCAGAGCGCGAGCAGGTCGGCCTGCAGCTTGTGCCGGGTGAATTCGTCGAGCGCGGCAAATGGCTCATCCATCAACAGCAGCCGTGGCCGGGTCGCCAGCGCGCGGGCGATGGAAACACGCATGCGCATACCGCCGGAGAGCTGGCGCGGGCGTGCGCTCTCGAACCCTTCCAGGCCGACTCGGGTGATGGCATCAGCGATAGCCGGCTGCGCGGCGGCGCGGGATAGGCCGCGCAGGCGCAGAGGCAGGTAGATATTTTCTTCGGTGGTGGCCCAGGGGAGCAGGGTCGCATCCTGGAAGACGTAACCGATCGCGCCGGGCTCGGGTGGCTCACCCGCATCCCAGCGCATGGCGCCCAGGTCGGGCTGGTCCAGTCCGGCGATTAAGCGCAGCAGCGTTGATTTGCCGCACCCGGAGGGCCCGAGCAGGGCAAGGAAATCGCCGGCCGCAAGTTCAAGACTCACGTCTTCAAGGGCGACGGTGCCGGTGGCGAAACGTCGACTGACCTGGTCGATGGTCAGCAAGGCTGATCGATGCCGCTCAGCGGCTCATCCCGACTTTACGGTTGACGAATTGCAGGGTGTAGGCCTGCGACGGATCCATTCCGGCGGCATAGATCCCCTGCGCAACCGACGCTTCATAGAACGCCTGCCAACGCGCTGCGCTCATCGCGCCGATACCGTGTTCTGCGGCGTCACCGGACTCAAGGATGCCGTGCTTTTTCATGGCCTCGCGGCCGTAGGCCAGCAGCGCATCGTCCATCTCCGGGTTGGCCTCTTTGATCAACCGGTTAGCCGCCGAGGGATCGCCGTGCAGGTAGTCGTACCAGCCCTCAATAGAGGCATCGATGAAGCGCTGCACCTGCTCGGGATCTTCTTTTATCCGTTTATCGGAGGTTGCAATCAGACCGCCATACCCGGTGAACCCGGCATCGGCGATGAGCATGACGTTTGGTGTCTCACCGGTTTGCTGGTGGATCGAGAACGGCTCCGAACCCAGAAAGCCTTGTTGAATGGCGCTCTTGTTCATCAGGAACGGCGCGAGGTTGAAAGTGTATGGGCGGATCTGCGCGTCGCTGTAGCCGAAGCGGGCCTTGAGGAAGTTCCACCAGCCGACCCGGGTGTCGGCACTGATCATGATGGGTTTGTCCTTCAGGGCGGCGAAGTCGTCATTGCCCTGACCTTCGTGTGAGATCAGGACGGACATATCTTTCTGGTACATCGCCGCCACGGTGCGGAACGGGATGTTTTCTTTGACGAAATTCATCGCCAGGAAAGAATTGCTTGAGATGTTGTAATCAAGCCGTCCCGCGAGCAGCAGCTGCGTGTGGTTAACCTGAGGCCCGCCCTGTTTGATGGTGACCTCGAGTCCGCGCTTCGCGTATAGCCCGGTAGCGAGAGCCTGGTAGTAGCCGCCGTATTCGGCCTCCGCTTTCCAATCCAGGCCGAAGGTCACCTTGTCGAGAGCCACAGCGGGCAGCGCGAACAGGATGAGGCACAGAGCAGAAAGGGTGCGCATTGTGGATTCCTTCAATTGTCCGGCACGCCAGCGTGGTGAACCCTGAGGCTCGGCAGGCGGTGTCCGTTGTGCGACGACGGCTCCAGAGGTTCCAGGCGTTTTCGCCATCAGCGCCCCGCCCGCCGTCGGATGTTGGCAGATTTCTTTCGGTCGGTAACTTTGCAGCACAAGCCTACCAAGGAACCTTTAGTCAGCGCACAGGGAGCATCTGTTTCCCGGCGACGGTCGGGGCTGCGGGTAGAAAGTCGCCTCGGTGAACGGTCGTCGAGGGGGATCAGTCTGGCGCTGGTTCCTGTGAAGCTTTGCTCAGTCGCGTATTGCTGGCGTTCATCTTTTTTCTGTCCCGCAGTGACGATGTACGGCGATGTTTTCCCGCTCAGGCGACCATCGCACCGAGCACCAGATCGGCCAGCATGCCCATGCGTTCGAAGTGGTAGCTGTCCTCCATCAGGCCTGTAGAGAGGAACGCGAGGGTCAGATCGCGTTCCGGATCTACGGTGAAGCCGGTCGAGCCTGCCCCGAAGCCTCCATAGGTTCGCGATGAGTTCATCACGCTGAACAGACCCGGCAGGAGCCCCTCACCGCGCATGAAAAAGCCCACGCCGATATTCGCCGGATAATCCTGCCAGTTCCGTGTTCCCATCCACATGTCGAACAGGATGTTGCGCAGTTGGCCGGTGTGGTTGCGGGTGCAGAAATCGAGCATGGCGGGGGAGAGAATTCGTGTGCCGTCCAATTCGCCGCCACGCCGCAGCATCTCGGCAAAGCGATGCACATCGTGAACGGTGGTCATGCAACCGCCGCCGGGGATCTCGCATCCCGGTGTGCGGAGCAGAGATCCGATCCCTTCAACGGCGGCAGGCGGCAGGAGAGCCGGGATGTCTTTGTAGGAGACTTTGACCGGGCACAAGCGTTCAAGCAGGTCGTCGCGAGGGCCGAGATTGGTGTCTGTCATGCCGAGCGGACCGAACAGGTCTTCCCGCAGCATGCGGCTGTAGCTGCGGCCGCGACCATCCGCTCGCAGGCAGAGCGCGGCGATGATCGAGTGACCGAGCAGAATCGAATAGTTAACCCGCTCGCCCGGCTGAGACTCCAGCGGCAGGCCGCATGCGAATTCGACCAGACGCTCAATGTTCATGAGCGTCTCGGGTGGTACCGGCGGGATCGCCGACAGCACGCCGCTGGTGTGGGTCAGCAGATGAAACAGGTTGACCTTCTCCTTGCCCAGGGTACCGAACGCCGGGATCCATTCGGCCACCGGTGCGTGCAGGCTGAGCAGTCCGCGTTCCACCAGAGACAGCGCCAGCACATTTGTGAACTGCTTGGCGACCGACATCGTGGCGAACACCGCGTTGGCCGGGAGCGGGCGTTCGGTGGCGCGCTCGGCGTAGCCGGCAGTGATATCGAGCACAAGCTCGCCATGGCGTGCGACCTTCATCGCCACACCGTGGCAGCGCCCCGCATCGATGTCGTCCTGGATTCTCTGTTCAACTCGCTTGAGGCGTGCTTCATCAAAGCCGAGCGCCGCTGGCGAGGTCTTGATGGCGTTGTCATGCGGAACTGGCTGTGCGGTGCTCATGATGTCTCTCCTAACGGTCGCTGCGGCTGCCTGTGTGTGCCGCTGTGGGGCGGACGGCGGTTTATACGCAAAGGGCGGGTGCGCGGACCCGCTCGTGCGCTGAGTATGAAACGAGGTTGCTGCGCGGCGCCAGCGCGATATGCCGAGGCGGGTTCAGCAGTGATCGACTGCTCTTGGCCTTGCCGCGCGCAGGCACATTGCTCAGCTGATTTTTCACACCCGGCCGGCGCGGCGGGTAGGAGCGCGGCGGCGGCGCTCGGCTTTTGGCGCCCGCCGCAAGCTTGGCCAGGTCATGCAGGCCTTGCGTCTGCATCGGAGCGCCGGACAATGGATGCTCAGCAAACGCAGGTCCTGTGCCAAGGGACCACGCTCTGCCCTGAGGATCCAACGTGCAATTTCACACCAACGGTTTCCAACCCGGCGACCCTGATCGCGCACCCGAGGCGGCAGGTCATCGTCGCGCTGGCGACGTACTCCCGAAGACGGTGGACGTGCTGATCGCCGGATCCGGTCCGGCTGGCCTGTGTCTGGCCGCGCAGCTCGCCCGATGGCCCTCCATTCGCACTCTGCTCGTCGAGCCCAAACTCCAGCCGATGGAGAAGGGTCAGGCGGACGGCATCAGCGTGCGCTCGATGGAAATGTTCCAGGCGTTCGGCTTTGGCGAGAAGGTCATGCGCGAGTCAGTCTGGATCAACGAGACCACCTTCTGGGCGCCGCAGGACGCCGTGCCTCTGGCGCGTGTTGCCCGGGTTCAGGATGTCCCGGACGGCATTTCAGAAATGCCACATGTGCTGCTCAATCAGGCGCGCGTGCACGACATGTTTCTGGAGGTGATGCGTAACGCGCCGACCCGCCTGGAGCCGGATTACGGATGGAAGGTGGTCGATGTGCACGTCGAATCTGAGACCGAGGAGTTTCCGGTCCGGGTCGAGCTTGAGCACACCGCACCTGGAAAAGAGGGGCTGAAAAGCTCGGTGCGCGCCAGGTACGTGGTTGGCTGTGACGGGTCGCGCTCAAGCGTAAGGCGTGCCATCGGGGGGCAGCTGCACGGTGATGCGGAGCACCAGTCCTGGGGCGTGATGGACATCCTGGCGGTCACTGACTTCCCGGACTGGCGCATGAAAGCCTTCGTTCGTTCGCAGGATGCCGGCGTTCTCATGGTGCTGCCGCGTGAAGGGGGGCATCTGGCGCGGCTCTATGTCGAGCTTGCGAGCCTGGGCGCAAACGAACGTGCGCTCGATAGCGGCATGGAGGCGACAGATATCGTGGCGAGGGCACAGCAGATCTTCAGCCCGTTCACCCTGGAAGTGAAAGAGGTGGTGTGGTGGTCTGTCTACGAGATCGGGCAGCGGCTGACGGACAAATTCGACGACGTTCCTGCCGAGCAGGTCGCGACGCGGGCACCCCGCGTGATGCTGGCAGGCGACGCCTGTCATACCCACAGCCCGAAGGCCGGTCAGGGAATGAACGTATCCATGGGCGATACCTTCAACCTGGGCTGGAAGCTTGTTGCGGTGCTGACCGGGCGCGCCGATCCCTCCCTGCTACATTCCTACACCGAAGAACGTCGTGCTGCGGCACAGAGCCTGGTTGAATTCGACCAGAAGTGGGCGCGGGTGGTCGGGGCACGGACCGACTCGGAGGCGGATGAAAGCCTGCCGCGCGTGGCGCGGGAGTTCATTAAAAACCTGCCTTTCACCTGTGGTCTGACCATCGAGTACGAGACCGGCATCCTGACCGGTGCTGCCACCCATCAGCATCTCGCCACCGGTTTCGAGCTCGGCAAGCGTTTCCATTCTGCGCCGGTTATCCGTCTGGCAGACGCGAGGCCCATGCATCTTGGTCACTGCATTGAAGCGGATGCGCGTTTCCGCCTCTTTATTTTCGCGCCTGCGGGCGATAGCGGGGCGCCCTCCGGCGACGTTGCGCGCCTGTGTGACTGGCTGCAGAGCGATGCGTCATCACCGCTGCGCCGGCATGGGGCGGAGGGTGAGGATATCGATGCGGTGATCGACGTTCGGGCGGTTTTCCAGCAGGAGTTTCGCGCGCTCGAATTTCCCGGCATGCCGGCACTGCTGCGACCGTCTGTCGGGCGTTACGCGCTGTGTGACTACGAAAAGGTGTTCTGCGCTGATCTCAAAAGCGGTGATGACATCTTCGCGCTGCGCGGCATCGAGCGAGGCGCGGGCTGCATGGTGGTGGTCCGCCCGGATCAGCACGTGGGCCATATCCTGCCGCTCAGTGCGCGGGACGCTCTAGCGGACTACTTTGCCGGCATCCTGAAGGAGCGGGCCTGAATCGCTGACGATTGCCGGGGAGAGCCGGGACGAAATGGGGAAGCCGTATTCAGTCTTCCGGCCAGTACTCTTCTGCCAGTTCGACGACGAAGCGTAGCTTGTCCCACTGTTCCGCTTCGCTGAGCACGTTGCCTTCCTCGGTTGAAGCGAAACCGCACTGCGGACTGAGGCCGCATTGATTGAGGTCGACGTAGGCTGCTGCTTCATCCAGCCGTCTGCGCACCTGATCACGCGCTTCCAGTGTCCCGGATTTGGAGGTGATCAGGCCGAGAATGACGCGCTTGTCGCCCTGCGGAAGAAATCGCAGGGGCTCAAAACCACCAGCTCGCGCGGTGTCGTACTCGAGAAAGTATCCGTCGTAGTGGGTGTCCGCCAGGAGGATTTCGGCGATGGGTTCATAGCCCCCTTCGGAGATCCAGGTTGAGCGGAAATTGCCGCGGCAGACGTGGGTAGTGATCACCATATCGTCCGGTTTAGCCGCCAGCGCATGGTTGATCATGTCGCGATAGATCCCTGGCAGCGGCGTGGGGTCGTCGCCGCGCTCGCGCGCCCGATCGCGCTCAGTCTCTGAGCACAGGTAAGCCCAGACGGTATCGTCGAGCTGCAGGTAGCGACAGCCGGCGGCGTAAAACGCCCGGATAACTTCGGCGTAAGCCTCCGCGGTGTCGGTGAAGAAATTGTCTAGATTCGGATAAACCGTGCGGCTGATGGCGTTGCGTCCCCCGCGGAAGTGCAGCACTGAAGGCGCCGGAATGGTCATCTTGGCGACGCCGGCGGTGACCAGACTGTTCAGGTAGCGGAAGTGATCAAGCATGACGTGGTCGCTGAAGCGGACCGGGCCGGTCACTGCGATGTTTTCGTGCTTGGTCACAGCGCCCTGAAAAGGGATGCTCGTTCCCGTTGCAACCTTCTCCACACCGTCGAGACCCGCGAGAAAATCAAAATGCCACCAGGCGCGTCGGTATTCACCGTCGGTAATTGCGCTTAAGCCCGTCGCCTGCTGCGCGGCGACCGCTTCGCGGATGGCCTCGTCTTCAGCATGGGCGAGCGTCGGCGCGTCGATGGTCCCGGCCGCGAAAGCGCTGCGAGCCTGTTTGACCTTTTCCGGGCGCAACAGGCTGCCGACCTGGTCGGCGCGGAATGGAGCGCGTGGCTGCATCCTGGTCGGGGCTCCTGCGTTGTCAGCGCGACGGGCCGGCGGTGACGATGCCGTAGCCGGTGATCCATTCGGGGATGCAGCGGTAGTAGCGCAGATCAAACTCGGCAATCCCCGCTTCAGCGACTGCCGCCGCCACAGCCACCCAGGTACGGACCTCGTGTCCGCCGCAGCCAGCCTGGCGCGAAATATCGTCATCTTCCATGTGCGCTATCGATGCAAAATCCAGCGCCAGCAGGCTGTCGAGGAAGGCCTGATCCCAGACCGGATCGGGGCGCACCCGGTCACTCGAGCCGTCTATCTGGCCGTGCGCGTCATTGATGACGCGTTCCTGGCGCGCGCTGCGAGCTTCCGGGCTCAGGGTGCCGCCTTCGATCAGGCGCTCGCGGACCGGGCCGGTGGCTTCCGCCAGAGTCGGGATCGGCGGATCGTGGGAGAGTCCGCCGGACGCGGCGAACAGCACGCGGCCGGGATAGCTGCGGGCGAACTCGCCGAGCGCACGCCCGAGGGCTATGACCCGGGTCATGGTCGGCAGCGGCGGTGCGGCGCAGTTGATGAACACCGGCAGCAGCGGGGGCATGGTCGCCCAGTCCATGGTCTGGGCCAGAAGCTGGGTGGTGCCGTGGTCGACA
>Ga0181593_10003107_pt1 | contig 15282 bp, 15 predicted proteins | sample 071ome_19_FD_133756 | JGI IMG/M metagenome (GOLD analysis project Ga0181593, IMG submission 133756) | Coastal salt marsh microbial communities from the Groves Creek Marsh, Skidaway Island, Georgia - 071413AT metaG (megahit assembly) | ecosystem: Environmental > Aquatic > Marine > Intertidal...
ATCTCCTTGAGTTTCAGAGCACCTTCCATCGCTATGGGGTAATAAATACCTCTTCCCAGAAACAGTGCGTGGCGTTTGTTTGTAAAGTGATGCGAGAGCGCCTGAATTCGTTGGTCATACTGGAGCACTGCTTCTGCGGTGGTAGCCATTTCTTCCAGCGCCGCTGTCACTTGAGACTCGGTTACAGCATTAGGAGCATGATGACGAGCGAGACAGAGTGTGAGCTTGAGGAGCGCAGCCAGTTGCGTTGTGAACGCTTTGGTGGAGGCCACCCCTATCTCAGCGCCAGCCTGAGTGAGATAAACCAACTCGCTGGCCCTGACCATTGCGCTGTGGTCCACATTACAAATAGCCAACCGTGAGAGAACCCGCTCTGAATTGACGTGCTCCAGCGCCGCCAGCGTGTCCATCGTCTCGCCCGACTGGGAGACGGCCACGACTAATGTATTGGGTAACGCCACCGAATCGCGATAACGATACTCTGACGCAACCTCAACCTGACAGGGCAACCCTGCCAGAGACTCTATCCAGTGTCGGGCGACCAGGCCGGCATGGTAGCTTGTGCCGCAAGCCAAAATCTGAATCGCGGCGACTTCAGGAAATACGCTCGGCGCTGACTCGCCGAACGCTTCCTCTCTCACCGCTCCGTGGGTGACCGTATCGCGGAGGCGAGCGGGTTGCTCGAAAATCTCCTTGAGCATGAAGTGCTCGTGCTCGCCAAGATCGTCATCTGCGACCGCGGTCGCCAGCCGAGTAGGCAGTCTGTTAACGGATACGCCTGCGGAATCCAATATCCGATATCCGTCTGCGCTGATTTCAGCGACATCACCATCCTCTAGGTAAATAAACGTATCGGTTACAGACCTCAGCGCGAGTGTGTCAGAGCCCGCAAAGTTTTCTCCAATACCCACCCCCAGAACGAGCGGGCTCCCTTGTCGAGCCACGACTATTGTGTCGGGGGCTTCGCGATTCACCACTGCCAGCGCATAAGCACCCTCAAGCTGAGGTAGCACACTCTGCACCGCTGGGAGTAGACCCCCAGCTTCTGAGACAGCCGCGTCGATCAGATGCGCAACCACCTCCGTATCCGTTGCTGAGACGCATTCGCGCCCCGTTTCCATAAGTGCCTCGCGCAACGCAGTGTGATTTTCAATAATGCCGTTGTGAACAACTGCTATGCGGTCATTAATGATATGCGGGTGGGCATTCACCACCGAGGGTTCCCCATGTGTCGCCCAACGAGTGTGGGCAATACCTGTGCCCCCCTGCTTGGGAGATGCCCGCTGAGCGTCCTCTAACGCCGCCACGCGGCCCAGGCATTTATGGCTCGATAAAGATCCTGCGCGGTCGACCAGGGCAAAACCCGCCGAGTCGTAGCCTCGATACTCCAGACGCCGCAAACCCTCGAGGAGAATTCCGGAGCAATCCCGCCTTGCGGCGACAGCGACAATTCCACACATTATTCAGACTCTGATGGCTTAACCGGGCGTTTCCATCCATCTACATTGCGCTGGCGCCCTCTCGCCACCGCAAGCTGATCCGTTTTCACATCATCTGTTACCGTAGAGCCTGCGGCGATAAAGCCTCCTGACTCGATCGTAAGTGGTGCGACAAGCGTACTGTTTGATCCCACGAAGACGTTTTCACCCAACACTGTGCGGTGCTTTTCAGCGCCGTCATAGTTGCAAGTGATGGTGCCGGCGCCAACGTTAGCCCCCGGACCAATATCCGCGTCACCGAGATAGGCAAGATGGCTCGCTTTCGCACCCTTGCCGACATGTGCGTTCTTTACTTCAACAAAATTACCGACTTTGGCTTTCTCATCAATAACAGAACCGGGTCGCAGGCGGGCATAGGGGCCAATCACCGCCCCGGCGCTTACCGATGCGCCATCCAGATAACTAAAGGGCAGAATTTGTGTGCCGTCGCCGACCTGAGTGTCGCGCAAGATACAGTTTGCGCCAATCGATACTCCATCCCCGAGTACCACGTCGCCTTCGATCACTACGTTGATGTCGATGCGGACATCTCGGCCGCATTGCAGTCGGCCCCGGATATCGAGGCGCGATCTGTCACTCACTCGGACACCACCGTTCATCAGCTGATCTGCAAGAGCACCCTGATGTAAACGCTCCAGCTGCTCGAGTTGCTGTGGCGTATTAACCCCCTGTGTATCGAAGTCATCTTCAGAGCACACAACCTCTACCCGCATACCATCCTCGCTTGCCAAACCGAGCACGTCAGGTAAATAGTACTCTGCCTGCGCATTCTGATTACCCACCCGATCGAGCCATCCGACTAGCCGTTCGGCCTTGGCCGCCAGAACCCCCGTATTGATCTCTTGCAGCGCTCGTTGTTCGGGCGTGGCATCCCTCTCTTCTACCACCGCAACAAACTCACCGGCTGCTGATCGCACAAGGCGGCCATAACCCGCCGGGTTTGGTAGCCTCGCCGAGAGCATCGCGACACCGGTTTCGGCCTTGGCGAGCACCGACCTCAATGCCTTCTCGGTAATCAGCGGCACGTCGCCAAAAAGAACCAATACTGTACTCGTGGGCTGACAGCTACTGATCGCTTGTTTGACCGCGTGCCCTGTGCCCAACTGCTCCACCTGCAAATGGCACTGCACGTCAGCGGCCGAAACTGCAGACTGCACTGCCTCTGCGCCGTAACCCACTACAACGTGAATCCGGTCAGCATTCAGCCGTCGTGCAGTCTGCAACACATGAGCCACCAATGGTCTTCCCGCCAGAGGGTGCAGAACCTTCGGGGTTGAGGATTGCATCCGGCTGCCTTGACCAGCCGCCAGAATGATGACTTCCAGCATGTTGGAGACCACTTAAATGGCTATCTGGACACCATCATTAAGCACCGCGGTGGCATTGCAAGCGATGCGGCGCGGATAGGCAAAAAACACCGAAAAAAGCCGGCTTTGAGGGGTTTTAGAAGAATTTCAGCTGCGAGCGGCGCGGTTTTTCAGCCTTCGTAGCGCTGCCAGCTGAGCTGTGGCCTCCGCGAGCTGGGCGGACGCCCGCCCATAGTCGATCTCGCCCTGTTGGTTTGCCAGGGCATCCTCAGCGTCCTTGCGCGCTGTCTCTGCAGCAGCCTCGTCGATATCAGCGGCACGAACGGCAGTGTCGGCCAACACCGTCACGTTGTCTCCCTGCACTTCGAGAAAACCGCCCGAGGCGTAATAAACCTGCTCCTCGCCACCTTGTTCCACCACGCGGATCGGGCCGGGAATCAGCCTGGTCAATAAAGCGGCATGGCCAAAACAGACGCCCAGCTCACCCTCAACACCCGTCGCGACCAGTAACTCCACTGGACCGGAATAGATCTGGGCCTCCGCGCTGACAATGTCACACTGTAGGGTCGTTGCCATGAATCGGTCTCCCGGCGCCTTAAAGAGGTGTTAGAGCTTTGCAGCTCTCTCCACCGCCTGCTCGATGGACCCCACCATGTAGAAGGCCTGCTCAGGCAACTGGTCAAACTCACCCGCCAAAATGCCTTTGAAGCCTGCGATGGTGTCCTTTAATGAAACATAGATACCTGGCGAACCGGTAAATACCTCTGCCACATGGAAAGGCTGTGACAGGAAGCGCTCTATCTTACGAGCCCGCGCCACGATCAGCTTGTCTTCTTCAGACAGCTCGTCCATCCCGAGAATAGCGATAATATCTTTGAGTTCTTTGTAGCGTTGCAATACCGACTGCACTCCCCGTGCCACCTCATAGTGCTCTTGGCCAATGATCAACGGGTCTAGCTGACGCGACGTCGAATCGAGAGGATCTACCGCGGGATAAATACCCTTGGCTGCGATATCCCTGCTCAACACCACCGTTGAATCAAGGTGCGCGAACGTTGTAGCGGGAGACGGATCTGTCAAATCATCCGCCGGAACGTAAACCGCCTGAATCGACGTGATGGAACCCGTTTTGGTCGAGGTAATGCGTTCCTGAAGTACACCCATCTCTTCTGCCAGTGTGGGCTGATAGCCCACGGCTGAAGGCATTCTGCCTAAGAGCGCCGACACTTCGGTACCCGCAAGGGTATAGCGATAAATGTTATCGACAAACAACAAGACGTCGCGTCCCTCATCTCGAAACTGTTCGGCCATGGTCAGGCCCGTCAGCGCGACGCGGAGTCGGTTACCGGGCGGCTCATTCATCTGCCCGTAAACCATTGCCACCTTTGACTTGTCCATTTCTTCTACGTTAACAACGCCAGACTCCTGCATTTCGTAGTAGAAGTCGTTGCCCTCACGGGTGCGCTCGCCCACTCCGGCAAAAACAGACAGGCCTGAGTGCTCTGTGGCGATGTTATTGATGAGCTCCATCATGTTGACGGTCTTACCCACACCAGCGCCACCAAACAGACCAACCTTGCCGCCTTTGGCAAACGGGCACACCAAGTCAATCACCTTAATACCCGTTTCCAGAAGCTCGTCAGAAGCCGCTAACTCCTCATAGGTGGGCGCCGGTCGATGGATCGATGCGCGCTCCTTTTCACCAATCGGGCCCTTCTCGTCGATGGGGTTGCCGAGCACATCCATAATGCGGCCCAGAGTCTCCGTACCGACTGGCACAGAGATGGGCGCCCCCGTATTTTCGACATTGAGGCCTCTGCTCACGCCCTCGGAAGGGCCCATCGCGATAGCGCGAACCACGCCGTCGCCCAGCTGCTGCTGAACTTCAAGCGTCAGGCCTTTGTCGCCCACCATCAATGCGTCATACACCTGAGGCACGCTATCCCGGGGAAACTCCACATCGATGACGGCGCCAATAACCTGTACGACCTTTCCGCTACTCATTTTACGGTCCTCGTTTCAAAACCTGGTCAACAGCCGCGCCGTTGCCTAAATCCAATAACACAGTGAGCACGTCAGCCGATCGCTGCGGCGCCACCTACTATTTCTGCCAGTTCCTGGGTAATCGCCGCCTGTCTCGCTTTGTTGTAGACAAGCTGTAACTCCTCAATCAACTCACCTGCATTATCCGTCGCGTTTTTCATTGCGATCATGCGGGCAGCTTGCTCACAGGCGCCGTTCTCCACGACTGCCTGATAAACCTGTGACTCCACGTAACGCACCATGAGGGCGTCCAACAGCTCGCGAGCATCGGGCTCATAGATATAGTCCCAGTGGTGAGAAAGGCGCTCGTTTTCCTCCGCCTTGAGCGGTAACAGTTGCTCCACCTGCGGCGCCTGGGTCATGGTATTCACGAACTCATTGCTGGCCAGAAAGAGCGCATCGATTCGCCCCTCGGTGTAAGCATCCAGCATGGCTTTCACGCCGCCAATCAGGTCATCCAGCGAGGGCTCCTCGCCAAGATCTCTAATCGATGCCGTCACATTGCCGCCGACGCTAGCGAAAAAGCCCATCGATTTGGCTCCGACAAGACAGAGCTCTACGTCCACTCCGGATTCTTCCTGACTTTTCATGGACTGTATGGCTGCTTTGAACAAATTAATATTCAGGCCACCGCACAACCCTCGGTCCGTGGAAACAATAATGTACCCAGCACGTTTTACTTCACGCTGCTGCATGTAGGCATGGCGGTATTCAGGAGTCGAGTTGGCTATGTGCCCAACCACAGCGCGCATGCGCTGGGCATAAGGCTTGCCCAACTCCATGCGATCTTGAGCGCGTCGCATTTTGCTCGCCGCCACCATCTCCATCGCACTGGTGATCTTCTGAGTGCTTTGTATGCTCGAGATCTTGGTGCGGATTTCCTTGCCAACTGCCATGCTGTGTTACCAGGTCTGCGTCGACTTGAAGGTTTCGATGGCTGACTTGAAGGTCGCTTCGCGCTCATCATCCCAGCCGCCGTCAGCTTCGATGGCCTGCATCACATCGCCACACTCAGCCCTGACATAACCCAGCAAGGCAGACTCGAAGTCACCGATTTTGGCTACCTCTACGTCCTGCAAATAACCTTCATTACCCGCGTATAACAACACGCCCATCTCTGCGATTGTCAGCGGCGCATATTGCTTCTGTTTCATCAACTCGGTAATGCGTTCACCGTGCTCCAGCTGCGCCTTGGTGGCGTCATCCAAGTCCGATGCGAACTGAGAAAACGCCGCAAGCTCGCGATACTGCGCCAACGCAGTTCGAATACCACCCGAGAGTTTTTTGACGATTTTGGTCTGTGCTGCACCACCCACTCGAGACACAGAAATGCCCGCGTTCATTGCTGGTCGGACACCAGCGTTGAACATGTCTGCCTCCAAAAAGATCTGGCCGTCGGTAATCGAGATCACGTTAGTTGGGACAAACGCCGAGACGTCGCCCGCCTGGGTTTCAATAACGGGCAAAGCGGTCAAGGAGCCGGTCTGACCCTTCACTTCCCCGCCAGTAAACTGTTCTACGTAATCCGCATTCACTCTCGCGGCTCGCTCTAGCAACCGGGAATGCAGATAGAAGACATCGCCCGGGTAAGCTTCTCGGCCCGGGGGCCGACGCAACAGCAAAGAAATCTGTCGATAAGCAACGGCTTGCTTGGACAGGTCGTCATAAATAATTAGCGCATCCTCGCCACGATCACGGTAATACTCGCCCATGGTGCACCCCGCAAAGGGGGCAAGGTATTGCATCGCCGCTGGATCAGATGCGTTGGCGGCAACAACAATGGTGTGCTCCATCGCGCCATGCTCTTCGAGCTTGCGCACCACGGACGCAACCGAGGACGCTTTCTGCCCGACTGCAACATAAATGCACTTAATGCCGGTGCCCTTTTGATTAATGATGGCGTCTACCGCGATCGCGGTTTTGCCGACCTGACGGTCGCCAATGATGAGTTCGCGCTGGCCACGGCCGATCGGCACCATGGCGTCAATCGCCTTGAGGCCAATCTGGACTGGCTGATCCACTGACTGTCGAGCGATGACACCGGGTGCAATCTTCTCGATCGCGTCAGTCATTTTGGTTTCTATGGCGCCTTTACCATCGATAGGGTTACCGAGTGAGTCCACCACCCGTCCCTGCAACTCTGGCCCAACCGGCACCTCGAGAATGCGGCCAGTACATCGGCAGGTTTGGCCCTCGGCTAACTGCTTGTAGTCACCCAGCACAACCGCGCCCACGGAGTCACGCTCTAAGTTGAGCGCAAGACCAAACACGCCGCCCTCGAATTCGATCATCTCCCCATACTGCACCTCGGTAAGGCCATGAATGCGGATGATGCCGTCTGTAACGGAGACAATGGTGCCCTCATTAGTCGCCTGTGATGCGACTTCCAATTGATCAATGCGCTGCTTGATCAGGTCGCTAATTTCTGAGGGGTTGAGCTGTTGCATGACCTATTCCTCTGTCATTGGGTCAGCGTGCCCGCCAGCTTGTTAAGGCGGCCGCGAACTGAGCCGTCGATTACCAAATCGTCGGCGCGAATGAGCGCCCCTCCCAAGAGCGAGGGGTCGGTTTCTGATGTCAGGGTGATGCTGCGATCAAGCTTGCTGTGCATGGATTCGCTGAGCGCTTGTTCTTCTGCCTGGGTCAACGGATACGCGGTGGTCACGTGAACGGCGACGGTGCTCTCGATTGACTGCTTCATCTGCTCAAAGAGCGCGGCAACCTCTGGCAAAAGCGACAACCGGTCGTTGTCCGACATTATCGCCAACAGGTTAACCACCGCTTCCGACAAATCGTCCCCAGCTAACGCTGCCAGTGTCGCAGCGCGCTGCCCGGCAGTCTGGTTGGGGTCTCGCAACGCCGCGGCAACTTTTGGCTGCGTTGATATCGCCGCCAACTCTGACAGCGCTGCCTGCCAAGACGCCAGCTCACCTGATGAGCGAGCATGTTCAAATGCGGCGCGCGCATAAGGTCTGGCAAGTGTGGTCGGCTCAATCATTGACTAGGATTCCGCGACCAGCGATTTGAGCAGATCAGCATGCTTGTCGGCGTCGATTTCTGCGTCGAGAATTTTCTCGGCACCCGCGAGCGCCAGTGCGCTGACCTGCGACATGAGCTGCTCTTGTGCGCGAGCCCGCTCTTGCTCAATTTCAGCGCTTGCTGCGGCTTTGACCCGCTCGGCTTCAGCGCTCGCGGCATCTTTCGCTTCTTCAACCAGCGCCTGCGCGCGTTTGTTGGCAGCCTCGATAATGCCAGCGGCTTCGCGCTTGGCATCTGCGAGCTGCTCGTCCGCTTGTTGCTTCGCAACTTCCAGATCATGCCCGGCGCGATCCGCTGCCGCCAGTCCGTCGGCAATCCTGTTTTGCCGCTCCGCCATGGCGCCAGCAATAGGCGGCCAGACGTAGCGCATACAGAACGCCACGAACGCCACAAAAGCGATCAGCTGTCCTATCAGGGTGAGATTAATATTCACTCGTTACTCCTGCGGTGGCCAGAGCAGGTTTTTCCTCCCTGACCATGATGGGGGCTGTTCAGCCCGCGACCACAAAAATCAGGTACATGGCGATACCCACGCCAATAATGGGGATCGCGTCTACCAGACCCGCTCCCAAAAAGAACGTGCCCTGCAGCTTTGGCGCCAGCTCGGGTTGACGCGCCGAGCCCTCAATGAGTTTGCCGCCCAATATGCCCACGCCAATCGCCGCACCCATTCCGCCCAAGCCCATCATTATGGCGGCGGCAACGTAAATCATTTCCATGGTTGTCTCCTAGTCACAGTCAATCAAAAATCAATGGTCCTCGTGCGCCATGCTGAGGTACACAATCGTCAGAACCATAAAAATAAACGCCTGAAGCGTAATCACAAGAATGTGGAAAATCGCCCAGCCGATCTGCAAAAGCGCAGCCGGCAGCAGCCAGAAAACTCCCACACTAAACAGCGCAGCAATCAGAATAAAGATCATTTCGCCCGCATACATGTTGCCAAACAGCCGCAGCCCCAAAGAAAACGGCTTCGCCAGCAACCCGACCACTTCCATAAATAAGTTAACGGGGATGAACAGGGGGTGGTTAAACGGGTTGAGGGTCAATTCTTTAACAAACCCAAAGCCCTTCACCTTGATGGAATAAAAGAGCATGAGCACAAAGACCCCGATGGCCATGCCCATCGTAATATTGGGGTCTGTCGAGGGCACTATCTTTTGATATTCCACGCCAGCCAACATTAGCGAGTGCGGAATCAAATCGACGGGAATCAGATCCATGAGGTTCATGAGAAAGACCCACACGAAAATGGTCAGAGCAAGCGGGGCAATCAGCGGATTTTTGCCGTGGAACGTGTCTTTAACGGTGCCGTCGACGAATTCCACCACCATCTCAACGAAATTGATTAAGCCGGAGGGAACGCCCGATGTCGCCTGCACTGCTACGCGACGAAACAGCCAGCAAAAAATAAGGCCTAATCCTATTGACCAGATCATGGAATCGACATGGATGGCATTAAAGCCCATGGCGGCGCTCTCGGCGGCCCCGTGCGCCATTGTCCACTGACCCCCTTCAGGCACAACACTTCCATCGTAGCGCTCAAAACCCGCAGGCAACTTGCCATAGGTCAAGTTCGTAAGGTGGTGAACGATGTATTCCGATACGGTCTGACTTTCGCCGTTTGCCGCCATTGCTTACCTTCTAATTCTGAGCCCTTTCACGCTCGTTATCACTGAAGCTGGCATCACCCGCTAATCCGGCCGATCCCCAACTTTTATCGCCTCTCTCCGCTACGTTGTCGCCAAAACAGCAGCACTGATGGCAACACCAGCGCTGCGCCACTGCCAGCCAAAACAGCCAAAGGCTGGCTGTTTGGCCTCACAGCAAACAGTGCCGCAAAACCGACGCCCGCCAATGTGTAACGAGCAAGACCCAACCAGACCGGGCCAAAAATAGAACGCCCCGAGGTCAGGTTCATCGCCACCCAAAGGGTGGGCAGTAGCACCACAGCGCCACCGAATAACATGTCCAGAGAAGTATTGAGCCCTCGAAAAAGGCCTACCCCAAACGCCAGAGTAGCCAGCCATACCACAGACCATGCCACCGCACTCAACAGGTGCGTTCTTGTGGCAGCGAAGGGTACGGAAGCGTCAAATCTGGCCAAGGTAAACCTTGCCCCCCTTTCATGCGGGGAGGAGTGTAGTGGAAAGGCCTAAACCCTTCAATACATGGGTTTTACTGGATCCTTTTGAGGATACCGTCGAGCTCATCCAAAGTGGTGTATTGGACTTCAAGACGACCCCGGCCGTTCTGCTGGTGTTGGATCCTGACCTTGGCACCAAGCCTCGCGCTGAGATCCTCCTCAAGTCGACTCACATTAGGGTCCTTTGCCGGAATGGTGTTTTCCTTGACGCCCCATCCCCGGACCAACGCCTCTGTTTGCCTGACGGAGAGACCGCGTTTTATGACCTGCTGGGCTGCGCGAACCTGATCTCCCCCGGTTATTGCCAACAGCACCTTGGCATGACCCGTATCAATTTCTCCTCGCTCAAGCATCGACAGAACATCGCGTTCCAGATTCAACAAACGCAGTAAATTCGCCACTGCAGAGCGAGAACGCCCCACCGCTAAAGCCACCTGCTCCTGGCTGAAGCCAAATTCGTCCTGCAATCGCTTGAGACCCAGGCCTTCCTCGACTGGGTTTAAATCCTCTCGCTGTATATTCTCAATCAGACCGATCGCGATGGCGGCCTCATCCGTTACCGCTTTGATAACGACTGGAACGCGATCCAAACCCGCCATCTGTGCGGCACGCCAACGCCGCTCACCTGAGAGGATTTCGAAGTGCCCGTTACTACTCGGTCTGGCTACGATGGGTTGCAGGATTCCCTGCGCCTTAATGCTATCCGCTAAAGTCTGCAGCGCCGCAGCTTCAAACTCCCGTCTGGGCTGATAAACCCCTCGCTGCAGTTTTTCGACCGGAAGTTCATTGGGCGTCCCTGTTTGCACCCCGGCAGCAGACGCAACCGTATCCGCCTGGCCCTGCGAGTCCGCCAACAGACCTGAGCCCAGCAAGGCCTCAAGGCCCCTGTTCAGCTTTCGCTTTTGCGCCATTCGCTATGGTTCCCTCTCGTTTTGGTCTTGCCGGCGCATAAACTCACCGGCCAATGCCATGTAGGCCGTGGAGCCCCGTGACAATCGATCATAAACGATACCCGGCAGACCATGACTGGGCGCCTCCGCCAATTTCACATTTCTGGGAATAACGGTGCGATACACGAGCCCTTCAAAGTGCTGATGCAATTGCTCGGATACCTCGTTGGTCAACGCATTCCTTGGGTCGTACAGCGTTCGCAAAATACCCTCTATCTTCAGCGTCGGATTGACAGACTGTCGCACGGTATTAATCGTCTCCAACAGCGCGGAAAGGCCTTCGAGAGCAAAATACTCGCACTGCATGGTAATGAGGACCGACTGCGCCGCAACCAGCGCGTTCAAGGTCAACATATTCAGCGACGGGGGACAATCAATAATGACAAAATCGTAGCGACTGGCATCAGACTGCAGAGCAACCTTGAGACGTTTTTCTCGATCGTCGGCAGATAATAAAGCCACCTCCGCTGCCGTCAGATCCCCATCCGCAGGCACGCAGTCCAGCCCCAGATCCGGAATAGTGGTTGCGACGGCAGATAAAGGCTGCTGCTCGACCATCAGTTCAAAAGCAGTCGCCCCAAGATCGCCCTTGTCCAGTCCGAGGGACACAGTGGCATTGCCCTGGGGATCAAGATCAATCAGTAATACTCGCTTTTCCATTGCAGCCAGCGCCGCCGACAAATTAACGCTGGTCGTGGTTTTTCCTACGCCACCTTTCTGATTTGCAACGGCGATGACTTTCATTGGTCTGACTCCAGTCGACGTCTGATGACCTGCAACTGAACAGGCCAGTCTCTGCCTGGAATGGCAATATCCCGGCAGGATACTTGCTCGAGATGATCAGGAATCGCGAACATTTCCTGGTTAGCACGTTCTGTTTTCATCGCGAAGAGCATACCTTGCTGGCCCAACACATGGCCGATTCTCTGGCAGGTGGTTGCTAAATCGGCAAACGCCCGGGTGACAACAGCGTCGAAAGGCTCGTCGGCTTCCCACTTTTCCACTCTCGCCGTCTGCACTTCGATATTAGATAAACCCAGAGAACGTTTCACCTCTGTCAAAAACCGCGTTTTCTTCCCATTACTATCCAAAAGAATATAAGTCACGGAAGGCTCCAAGATTGCCAGCGGCACACCTGGCAGACCCGCGCCCGTGCCGAGGTCCAGCCGACGGCGACCCGTCACAAAAGGAGCAATAGACAAACTCTCGATAAGGTGGCGGGAAAAGATCTCTCGCCGGTCGCGTATCGCCGTCAAGTTATATGCTCGATTCCATTTCTCGAGCAAATCCGCATAGGCAATCAAATGATCAATCTGGTTCCCGCTTAACGAGAGATTCATTTCTTGTGAGGCGTGGTAGAGGAGCTCCCGCTCAGCGTCAACCATGCGCGATGACGCGGGAATCATCACTTAGATCCCGCTTTTTGAGGTGCACCAGAAGAAGAGATAGTGCGGCGGGCGTAACGCCAGGTATACGGCCCGCTCGAGCCAGATTGACGGGCCGATGTTCGGAAAGTTTTTGACGAATTTCATTCGACAACCCCTCTACCTGACTGAAATCCATATCTGCAGGTATCGACATCTTTTCGTGGCGAGTCACACGATCGATATCCTGTTGTTGCCGACCGATATAGCCAGCATATTTGAGTTGGATCATGACCTGTTCAGCGACGGCATCGTCTATGCCACCTTGCGGGGGTGACACCTCATAAATAGCGCTGTAGTGAACCTCTGGACGCTTCAGTAGCTCTGCCAGCGAGTACTCCCGGGACAAAGACTGGGTCAACACCACCTCCAAAGCGCTGGCTTGCTCACTACCCGCTTGAATATAGGTTCGTTTTAGGCGCGCGCGCTCGGATTCAATGGCCTTTCGTTTTTCAACGAAACGACACCACTGTGTATCGCTGATTAAATTCATGGAACGGCCCACCTCGGTGAGCCTGAGGTCGGCATTATCCTCGCGCAGTTGCAGCCGATACTCGGCGCGAGAGGTAAACATACGGTAGGGTTCGTTGGTTCCCAAAGTCACCAAATCATCTATCAATACGCCAATATAAGCCTCGTCTCTGCGAGGCTCCCAGGCAGGTAACGAAAGCGACTGACGAGCGGCATTCAAGCCGGCCACCAAGCCTTGGGCGGCAGCCTCCTCATACCCCGTTGTTCCGTTAATTTGCCCAGCAAAGTAAAGACCACGAATCGATCTGGTCTCCAGGCTATGGTGCAAGTCTCTGGGATCAAAGTAGTCATACTCGATCGCGTAGCCCGGGCGCGTAATCCTCGCGGATTCCAATCCTTTGATCGAACGGACCAGAGCCAGTTGAATATCGAAGGGTAACGACGTGGATATCCCGTTTGGGTATAACTCGGTGGAAGTCAGTCCCTCGGGCTCTATAAAAATCTGATGCGAGGGTTTATCAGCAAAACGATGGATTTTGTCTTCGATACTCGGGCAGTAACGGGGCCCGACCCCTTCAATACTGCCGCTGAATAACGGCGAACGATCAAGCCCGCTGCGGATAATGTCATGGGTTTTGATATTGGTTTCTGTAATCCAGCAGCATCGCTGCTCAGGGTGAAGAGTACGATCACCCATCAAGGACATCTCGGGCCGAGGTTCATCTCCCCACTGCTCGGCCATGGCAGAGAAATCAACCGATCTCGCGTCTATTCTGGGAGGTGTGCCAGTCTTGAGCCGGCCGACTCGGGGACACACTTCACGTAACCGGTCCGCCAATCCAATGGCTGCTTGATCGCCCATCCTGCCACCAGATCGGTTTTCCTGTCCTACATGCATCTTGCCGTGCAAGAAGGTACCCGCAGTCAGAACCACCGTACTTGCTTTGAATGAGATACCCGAACGGGTCAACACACCGGTGACACGCTCACCAGATAACTCAATATCTTCGACGGCGTCCTGAAAAATCTCCAGATCCTCGGCCGCCTCCAAGGCTGTGCGGATAGCTGTCCGGTACAGTGCCCTGTCCGCTTGCACTCTGGTGGCACGCACAGCCGGGCCCTTCCGTGCATTCAGCACTCTGAACTGGATGCCGGCTTGATCAGTCGCACGCGCCATCACACCACCGAGCGCATCGATTTCGCGAACCAAGTGACTTTTACCGATTCCCCCGATTGCTGGGTTGCAGGACATTTGTCCCAGCGTGTCAATCGAGTGAGTGATCAGCAACGTGCGCACACCCAGCCTCGCCGCTGCCAAAGATGCCTCAGTGCCAGCATGACCACCACCGACAACGATGACATCATAAATTTCGGGGTGCTTGATCATTCAGACACACCACAGCCGAAAAGGGGGCGTGAGTATAAACGGGTCACAGCACAGGATGAACTGTTGCTTTTCCCACAACTCCATCAAGGCATACCATTTAATGATGCCGACAATAATCCAGAACACAGGGACTGATCGAGTTAATCCCAGATTTCTTATTAAAATAATAAATGTATATATCTAGAAGATTATTTAAATACTGTTGTAATTAGTGGTTATCTTCGGTGTTTAAAACTTAAAAAAGTAACATTAATTCAGTCTCTTACCGTAATAATAAGGTACGGTAAAACACAGGGTGAAAGCCTTGGTATGAGGTGGGTGGGTTGGGTATAACCTGACCGACACGGCTGATTGGCAATCAGACGAGATTTTATCGCCAGCCTTTGCTTGCGTTTATAAACAGCAGTATGCACACAACGGTCCACAAGCATTGCGGAAATTGGATTTCCAAGACTTGTTTGGGAAAGGCTGTGTGTAGCCTGTGTGGACTACTTGCCAATGCAGAACGAGGAGAAAATTTCGCCGAGTAAGTCATCGGCTCCGAATTTGCCCGTAATTTCACCGAGTTGGTTATGTGCCGATCTCAAGTCTTCCGCCAGTAATTCACCGGCCTGGTTGTGTTCGAATTTTTCTATGCCGATTTGTAGTGCTTCCGCCGCGCCCTGCAAACATCTGACATGCCTTTCTCGAGCGGAAAAAGGGGTCAGCCCGGCGGCGTGTGATACACCCAGTTGCTCTAAAATCGTGTCTTCAAGAATGTCGATGCCCTCGCCGGTTGTTGCTGATACTGCGACCACTGGGCTGGCGACACCACTCACTTGTTGAGCGCGGCTATCATCTGTTTCGACTCTGACCATTCCCGGGGGCCGAGAGGAGAGATCTATCTTGTTGAGAACGCGGATGACCGTGCCCTCGTGAGCCTGTTCCCGCTCCTCGCTGCCTGCGGCGGCGGTGTCATCGATGACCAGTATCAGGATATCGGCTTCGGTCACCTCCATTTGCGCCCTCGCAATGCC
>Ga0181593_10003116_pt1 | contig 15259 bp, 17 predicted proteins | sample 071ome_19_FD_133756 | JGI IMG/M metagenome (GOLD analysis project Ga0181593, IMG submission 133756) | Coastal salt marsh microbial communities from the Groves Creek Marsh, Skidaway Island, Georgia - 071413AT metaG (megahit assembly) | ecosystem: Environmental > Aquatic > Marine > Intertidal...
CGAGCTATGAGAAACTAGGGAATTGTGGCTCAGTTTCCTTGCCGATTACCTATACCCTAGCTTGCGAAAGCGATCCGAGGAATTTGTTATCCAAAACTGCCTTGCTTGGAATCGGTAGTGGTCTTTCCAGTATCATGTTATCGATTAATTCTTGAATGTTCCTCAAAAATTAAAAGAGGATTACCCGTTCAATCCTCGATCTTTTACTCTTTCCTGCGGTCACTCCATGAGTTACCTAGATGAAGGAGCGGGGGAGGGAATCCCGACTCTTTTTCTCCACGGCAATCCTACTTGGTCTTTTTTTTACCGAAATTTGATTCTAAGTTTTAGAGAGAAGGGTCGGTGTGTTGCTCCGGATCACATCGGTTGTGGTCTGTCTGACAAGCCTGATGACAAAGACTTCAGTTATCTATTAAAGCAACATGCTCAAAACATTTCTGAATTACTGGATCACTTGGAGATCAATAAATTGAATTTAGTCGTTCATGATTGGGGTGGGGCCATTGGAATGACGGCTCTAGCTTCCACTCCTGAAAGAATCAATAAGATTGTTTTGCTTAATACCGCCGCTTTTCTTTCAAAAGATGTAGCCAAACGAATTCTGTTTTGTAGGCTTCCTTTAGTTGGCGAATTCTTTGTCCGAGCCCTCAACGGGTTTGCTTGGCCCGCAACTTGGATGGCAACAGCTAAAGAGCTCGACTCCAAGGCAAAAGAAGGGTTTCTCTTTCCATACAATAGTTGGAAAAATCGTGTAGCCATATGGAATTTTGTCCAAGACATTCCCTATGAAAATAATCATCGAAGTCACTCCGTCTTGCAAGAAACCGAAAATAAATTGAAAGACCTTGCTCATATACCCTCCATTGCTTGTTGGGGAATGAAGGACTTTTGTTTCCACCCGGGTTTCCTTCATAAATGGCAGACTTTTTGGCCAAATATGAAAGCCCACTTCTTCCCTGACGCAGGGCATTACCTTTTAGAGGACAATTTTGAGGAAGTCGTATCTAAAGTTGAGCCTTTTCTTTTTGAAGTTTAAGTTACCCTCGTTCTCCCCTTTTACCCTTGATTGAATATGAACTAGGATATTTCAATAATGAGCCAAAAAACGCCCCTGAAAAACCGATCGGAGAGACCAGGTAACCTAGTTTCTATTGAAGCTTACGACCAAACATCTCGAGCCTACTCGAAAGAAAGAAATCAGCGACCCCAAATCAACTTCAGTGCATACCTGACGATTGCAGTCCTAGTCTTCCTCGTGATTTTTTTCATCTGGATCTATGAGTTAATTTTTGATTTATGGGGGCAGATTCTATAACACTATCCGATGAACTGCATTTAGACGAGCGGGTGAGTCAATTTTTAACTCACCTCACATTGGAGCGTCGCCTATCCGAATACACCTTCCGGAATTATAAATTATCTCTCTCCCGTTTTACAAAATGGCTCGCTGTTGAAAATCCAAACATCTCCATTATAAGAACCAACAAGATAATTGCTCGATCTTATCTGATTGAATGCCAAAAAGAACTCTCCCGCACAACCCTAGCCAATCAAACATCTGCACTTCGCGGTTTTTTTCAGTATGCTCAAAGGAGGAACTGGGTGGAATTAAATCCTTTCAAAAACATATCTTTACCCAAGCCTGATAAATCATTGCCCAAGTTTCTAACCGAACAGCAGGCCACAGATTTAATGAACTCTCCCCAGTTAGTCCATGAAAACGCCAAACATGCAGAATTTTTGATTCCTCGAGACACCATTATTCTGGAATTAATGTATGGATCGGGCTTGCGGGTATCCGAAGTGGTCAGCCTTAATCACGAACATCTAGATTTATCCAATCACCTGGTTCGTGTTGTTGGCAAAGGAAGGAAGGAAAGGAATTGTCCTATCGTTAGGAGGACCGCACAAAGAATTTTCGAATTTCGAAAAAATCATGCCGTGGATGCATCCCTTACCTGCCCCCTTTTTACGAACCTTTCGGGAAGGAGGCTTTCTACGAGGTGGGTGCAACTGTTTCTCAAAAAATGCCTCAAACATGCTGGTCTTCCCCAGGATTTCACTCCGCATAAATTGCGACATTCTTTTGCGACTCATCTTCTTGATAACGGAGCTGACCTTCGTTCGGTACAGGAGTTATTGGGGCACGCCAGTTTGTCAACCACTCAAGTATACACGCATGTTTCAGTCAGTAGGCTCAAAAAAGCCCACCAGCAAGCCCACCCTCGAGCCTAACTCTCCATGTTTAACCAATTACTTATTCCTGTTCCCGTTATAATTGCGTCATTCCTTTGGGTTATGGATGGGGCTAGGTTATCTTTTTGGGCAACCAGTAAGGCGATTAAAGAGGAAATTCCTATTGTCGCAGGTATGCCTGAATTGGGGACTCAAACGAAGATTACCTGGGAGGATCAATTTATTCATGGAATCGAAACCCCTATTCTCGGTGTGCTCATCATGTTTGCGCTCCTATTAGTAAGGTATCTCCAGAAAAAGAAGTTTGAAAAATCCATCCAAATAGACGGGAATAAATAGATGAACTTATTTAGATTTACCTGCTTGCTGCTTCCTTGTTTTATTTTTGCTGAAACCAAGTCTTTTGACTTCAAGGACTCTAAAGGCTTGAATACAGTAATTTTCCAACTCGATGCTTTGCTTGAATCTATCAATGGTTCAGCTTCAGGTGTTTCCGGAAAGATTGATTTTGACCCCGATGATCCAGCAGTAACCAAGGGGGTCATTGTTTTGGAGTCCTCCAGTTTACGAGTGGACAATCCCGTGCTTCAAGAGCATATGCATGGGGACGATTGGTTGGATGTTACTAAGTTCCCTAAAATTGAATTCTCCCTCTCGAATCTGACCCGCCTCAAAGTACAAGGTCGCTCCATTCATGCTTCGGCTGAAGGCAAAATGACTATTCGGAATGTAACCATAAAAATGAGTATTCCTGTCGAACTTACTTACCTAGAAGGCATGCTTGAAAAGAGGAACCGTATCCCGGGAGATTTATTAATCGTACGGTCGAAGTTTTCAGTTAAACGAGATGATTTTGGTATTCGAGCAGGAGAATACCTTGATAAAGTCGCCAACAATATCGAAATTTCGATTAATCTTGCTGGAGTGTTTCCCTCAAAATAAGGCAATTATTACCCAAAGAGAGCTCACTACTCTCACCCCAATAAGCGAAAACATACCTTTGTGTTCTCGCTTTTTTTTTTCCTTTTGTTATGATTAGACCTTTGTGAAAAATCCGGACATATACCCAATAACCAAGCACCTTATCTCTAAGCATCAAAAAGAGTGCTTTCTGGGCCAGCAGGGTGGGGTGTTCTGGCTTTATGGGCTTTCCGGTTCAGGCAAGAGTACATTGGCGATCAGAATGGAGAACCTTCTTCACCAAAGAAAAAAGTATTGTATTGTTCTGGATGGCGACAACCTTCGATCTGGCTTGAACTCAGACCTGGGTTTTTCAGACTCCGACCGTGTAGAAAATATTCGCAGAGTGAGTGAGGTGGCAAAGTTGCTTTCCCAGAACGGCGTAATTGTGATTGTATCCTTGATCACCCCATTTCGCGAATCCAGGGATGCTGCCCAAACGATCATCGGGGCAGAAAATTTCCATGAAGTTTATGTTAAAGCTTCCTTTACTACCTGCCAGAACCGTGATGTCAAAGGACTCTATGCCAAAGCCAGTCAAGGAAAGGTACAATCTTTTACGGGCCAAAATTCCAAGTTTGAGGAACCTGAGAATAATTGTCTGGTTATTGATACGGAAAAGGAAAGCCTCGAAAATTCAACTGAGAAATTGTTCCAATATGTGTTTAAATCAATTTCGGTTAATTCATGAAAAATTATAATCTAACCCACTTAGAGCAACTTGAGGCGGAGGCCATTTTTGTACTCCGGGAAACAGCCGCACAGTTTGAACGCCCTGGCTTGCTCTTTTCAGGAGGTAAAGACTCCATTGTCATGGCCCACTTGGCCTACAAAGCATTTTACCCATCTAAATCACCATTTCCATTGGTTCATGTAGATACTGGGCATAATTTCCCCGAAACCATTCAGTATCGTGATCAATTTGTCGAGAAACTGGGAGCACAGTTAATCGTTGGTTTGGTCCAGGATTCCATAGACCGCGGCACAGTCGCTGAGGAAACCGGCCCGAATGCCAGCAGAAACGCCCTGCAGTCAGTCACCTTACTTGAGACCATTGAAGCGGAGCGCTTAGATGCGGCATTGGGTGGGGGAAGACGGGATGAAGAAAAGGCACGGGCAAAGGAAAGGTTTTTTTCTCATCGGGATGCCTTTGGTCAATGGGACCCCAAAAATCAAAGGCCCGAATTATGGAATTTATTTAATGGAAGAAAATCCCATGGAGAGCATTTTCGAGTTTTTCCTTTAAGTAATTGGACCGAGATGGATGTATGGCAGTATCTGAAAAAAGAAGAGATCGAATTGCCTTCTCTCTATTTTTCCCACCAGCGTGAGGTTATCGAAAGGAATGGATCTCTTCTGGCCGTGAGTGAATTTGTGCAACCTGGAGCTCAAGAAACTCCCAAATTAGAAACAGTGCGGTTTCGAACCATTGGAGATGCCACTTGCACAGGAGCGGTTCTTTCCACGGCCAATACGCTTGATGCAGTCATTGCCGAAGTGGCTGCATCCAGAGTTACCGAGAGAGGAACACGGGCAGATGACCGCAGGTCAGAATCTGCCATGGAAGACCGAAAAAAACAGGGGTATTTTTAATTTAGTGATTGAATGGAATGAGCGAGGATAAGAACTATCTAAACATGGACCTTTTACGTTTTACCACCGCAGGTAGCGTAGATGATGGCAAAAGCACCCTTATTGGAAGGTTGTTTCACGACACCAAGGCAATTTTTGAGGATCAACTTGAAGCGATCGAGCAAAGCAGTAAAAAAAGAGGCGATGAAAATGTAAACCTTGCCCTATTAACCGATGGATTACGTGCCGAAAGAGAGCAAGGCATCACCATTGATGTGGCTTACCGATATTTCGCCACCCCCAGAAGGAAGTTTATCATTGCAGACACACCAGGGCACATCCAATACACGCGAAACATGGTCACCGGTGCATCGACTGCCCACCTTGCTTTGATTCTTGTTGATGCACGTAATGGAGTGGTCGAGCAAACCCGAAGGCATTCTTTTATTGCTGACCTTTTGGGTATCAAGCATGTTGCAGTCTGCATTAATAAAATGGACCTAGTAGGTTACGAGGAATCAGCTTACATCAAAGTGCTTGAGCAGTTTACTGATTTTGCAAGCCGTCTGGAAAATGTAACGGATATAACATTTATTCCCATTTCTGCCCTAAAGGGAGATAATGTGGTAGACCGATCTGAAAACATGACTTGGTACAAGGGGCCGCCCTTGCTCTATCATCTAGAAAATGTCTATGTAGGCTCCGATTCCAATCATGTGGATGCTCGTTTTCCCGTGCAATGGGTTATTCGCCCCCATTCAGATGAGTATCATGATTTTAGAGGTTTTGCTGGTCGGGTCGCTGGTGGGGTTTTTAAAACAGGGGATGAGGTATCGATTCTGCCGTCAGGATTTACTTCAAAAATCAAGCAAATCATGCTTGCTGACCAAGAAATTGATGAAGCATTCCATCCTCAATCAGTCACGCTTTTATTAGAAGATGAAATTGACGTGAGTCGTGGAGATATGATCGTCAAACCAAACAACCAACCTAATAGCTCGCAAGACTTGGATGCCCGAGTTTGCTGGTTCTCAGCAAGCAAGCGACTCACTCAAGGCAGTAAGTTAATTTTACGTCATACGACTAAAGAGGCTCAAGTGATTGTTAGTGAAGTTAAATACAAGATTGATGTAAATACGCTCAGAAAGAATGAAGAGCAAAAGGAGCTTGGCATGAATGACATAGGTCGAATTTCACTTAGGTCCTCATTGCCTGTTTTTTGGGACTCTTATCGAAGGAACCGTAATACCGGTAGCTTCGTTTTGGTTGATCCTTTTACGAACGAAACTTTAGCCGCCGGAATGCTCCGATAATAAGCCATTGACTTTTGATATGCATAAAAACTTATCTTCCCTAGTCCTCGGTATTCTTTTGATTACCATCAATTTTTCATGCTTGCATAGTCAAGACGATGAGGAGGCAGGAAAGGGTACTTTAAATTCTGACAAGCCTTATGCATGGACCACAGACCACATGCATGTTGGGGTTCGATGGCAACCCTTTGGATTCCCTGAATGTGAAATCTATGATGCCAATCGACCTCTCATTTCGGAGCATAGTAGCTATGCTCAGTTTTGGGTGAGTTGGAATGCGGTGGAGCCTTCAAGAAAAAACACCGATTATCTAAATCACAAGTCTGGCCAACTTAAGGCAATTGAACATGCAGTCAATCTATGCATAGAAAGAGGACTCAAGGTTGAGTTTGTCATGTGGCACACTCCTGCTTGGGCATCGGTATCTGGCAAGGGCGGACCTTGGCGCCCCAAAAAGGGACTCTACCCTGAATTTGTAGCACGCATAGCCAAGCACTTTAAGAACAGAGTGGATGCCTACCAACTGTATCATGAAGTGAACCTAAAAGGTATGATGAACGATGCGGATAGTGCATTCATTATCGAAGAAATTTTTAAAAATGGAGCGAGGGCTATTCGTAAGGTGTACAATGAAGAGCCTAAACGGCCGGTTATTATTTCTACTTCGGGCACATCTCCGTGCGAAGCTTGCGGAGCCCGTGAAGGTCTAAAAGGCGAAAAAGGTGCTGAGGCCGTTGAAGATTATTACGATCAATTAATCGCATCACCCGAAATGATCAATGAGGTCGACGCATTAAATATGAATGTTTCTGATCACTTCAACGGTTACGGCATGATGGATGGTAAGATCATTGCAAATGTTTGGGGACAATATGACATGGTGAGAACAAAACTAGATAACGCTCAATTAAAACATAAGAAAATCCTCTCCTCGGAATCTTGGATTGTATGGGACGGCTCAAACAACAACCATGATGTCAATGCAGATGGAATCAAAGATGAGAAAGATGCATACGATAAAACCGTAACTATATTCGGTAAACTTCTTGAACGGGGTTTAAATACTTTGAATATGCCTTGGTGCGATAATTCGAGTCGCTGGTCGATGGGGTTAGTGAAGAGGGTCGATTATAATGGCAGGGTAAAACAACTTCAGCCCAAGTGGGTCGTCCCGTCGACCAATGGTGGCCCCGATATCATTACAAGAAAAGTAAACCTCAGGGGATCCAGTGATCAAAATATCATTCCCACTGAAGTACCTGATTCAGGACTGCCATTTACTGAAAAAAATTACATTAATCCCGGTGATCCCAATCATTTACATTACTATATTTGGAAATGGTACTCCCAAATATCCGCCGGTTCAGACGAAGTCATCAGGCATGCGATTGCGGGTGAACGCGGCAATGACATTAAGGTATTGGGAGTCGGGATGACAGGCAATGAACAGTACCGGATATCTTCCTATAATCGGACAGCACAAAAATTCATCGTGTTAATTTACTCGAGTGGAGCGAACGGGAGAGGTTGGGTGGATGTCTCGATTCCGTCCACGATTCAACAGGGTGTGTACTATAATAACGATTTTTCATACTTTGACTTCAAGGGAGAAGGAATCGAAATTGGTGAGAGGTACTTGGCAAAAGTTACCACCAAAAATATTAATCGACAGAATGGTAGCGATGAAGATTTATCTACCAATACCTACAAAAGTGAAGTCGGAGATGACGGTGAACTTAAGGTTCGAGTGAGCAGCATGAATAAATTTACCTCTATCGAGTTTTCTCTTTTACCATAAATAGAGCTCATTTACGACCTCCCATCTAATATCTTCTTTCTCTGTAGATAAAACTTGTGAGTGGTTAGGGCCTTTCTTGAAGCCACGGGTGCTTGGGAGATAATCAATAAGATTGTTACCCCTAAAATCCAAGTGAACAGGGAATAAAGTGTCGCCTCGTAAAAGTAGAAGCAAAGTACGCTAAGCAGGGCAGCCTGAATAAAACAAAGTATTCGCACCCCATAAACCAAAATCCTGCAGTTCGTTAAGTAGAGCATGGATCTACCGCAATCAACACAATGGGGGATTTCATTGATGTCGGAATAGGTGCCACCATCTAGATTGGCACGGGGGACAGTGGACCATTTCCTTTTATAGTCCGTATATTTGCAACATGAGGAACACCATGGCTCATCCTTCGTACTTAGGTTCGTAATCTCATCCACTATTTCGAAAGTATTGAAATGTTAAGCAATAGAGCGGAGTTGCACAGGTAGAAGTGTTAAATCAGTAATTAGACCGAATAAAGTTAAAAGTTTATCTTTATGGTTGTCTCCCTATTAATGCATGAGAATTTTAACAATTGATGAACCAGAGCTCGCCCAGGAATCAATCGGATGGATGCATGATCCTAAATTCGGTTCGTGGAATTGGTCCAATCACCCTGAGTCGATTAATGGAAAAATTTGGAGATGATCCGTGGCAAATATTGTCTGCATCTCCTCATCAATTATCCCAAGTAAAAGGAGTCGGAAAGCAGCTTATTCACTCCGTCAGTCAAGTAAGAGCATCCGGTTGGCTGGAAAAAGAAAAGCAAAAACTTGAGAAAATAGGGGGTAACTTCCTTGATCTGTCGAAACTCCCCACCATTCTTCAGCAACTTCCTGATGCACCAATTGGTCTTTATTGCCTGGGACAAATACCTGATCTTCCATGCGTTTCGATTGTGGGCACGAGAGTGCCATCCAACTACGGAAAAAAGTTCGCTCGTAAAATAGCTTATGAGCTTGCTCAATCAGGATTTTGTATCGTCTCTGGAATGGCACGGGGAATCGATACCGAAGCACACTTGGGAGCACTGGAAGCAGGCGGGCGAACAATGGCATTTCTCGGAACTGGCATTGATGTAGTCTATCCGCCGGAAAACTTCGACCTTTATAAAAACATAAGAAAGAACGGAGCTGTCCTTTCTGAGTTCCCATTAGGAAGAAGGGCAGACCGAAGAACATTCCCAATGAGGAACCGCTTGGTGGCAGGTTGTTCTCTTGCGGTTGTGGTCATTGAGTCAGCCCAGTCTGGGGGAAGTATGATCACCGCTAAATTTGCCGCAGAACAGGGAAGGACAGTTTTCGCACTTCCTGGAAGAGTGGATCTACCTGAGTCCCGAGGTTGCTTGGATTTAATCAGAGATGGAGCCACTCTGGTTCGGAATGCTTTAGACATTATAGAGGAATTAGCCCCCATGCTTGGATCGATGGATAAAAAACCACTTTCATCACAAACCACAAAACAACCAAATCCATCTTCTGAACTAGACAAGAATGAACGATTAATCATTGAGCTATTCAGGGGAGGAGATCGTCTAGGAATCGAGGACATTCAGCAATCTACAGCGATTGAAACGTCAAAAGTAGCACCAAGCCTTTCGATGCTAGAGATAAAAGGTCTCATCCTTAAATGTACTGACGGAAAGTATGAAATAAATACATAATTGTATTTTTCGTCGATTAAGTCATTTGTGAAGTTGCATTTTCCTATGTTGTCTTCTTGTATGGTTAAAGTTTAGGAGAGCCCAAGGATGATGGGCTGAGATGTAGGTATCCACTCCCGCCTGCGACCCTTTGAACCTGATGCAGTTTACGCCGTAGGGAAAACTTTTCTTCGGTGCCAAATCGTATCTCAAACCCATGCTAAAATGATACAAAAAGTCGAAGATTCAAATTCCCCCAAGTCTTTATTTCCTAACTCCAGAAGGGTTTATTTAAAGGGATTGGCTCATGATATTTCGGTTCCTATGAGAGAGATCTCACTTTCTGAAACAAATTTACCAGATGGTTCAAAAGAGAAAAATGATTCGGTTCGGGTCTATGATACTTCAGGACCCTGGGGAGATAGTCAATTTCATGGAAATGTCGAACATGGCCTTCCCAAGCTACGTCATTCTTGGATCGTTTCTAGAAAAGATGTAGAGGTAATTAATGGCAGGGACATAAAGCCTGCTGACAACGGCTTCCTGTCGGATCGGCATGACCAAAGAACGCGGGAGCGGTCCAAGGAACTGCCTGATTTTGACCGATCGGCCATCTCAGTCCTTCGGGCCAAAAAAAATACTCCGGTTACTCAATTACATTATGCTAGAGAGGGACTGATTACACCGGAGATGGAGTTTGTTGCAATCCGTGAAAACATGAAATTACAAGCTTTACGGGAAGATCTTCTCACATCCCCCAAAGAAAAAAGCAACTCCTTGAACCATCAACATTTAGGCCAGTCTTTTGGTGCGTCGATCCCACAAGAGATTACCCCAGAATTTGTGCGGGATGAGGTCGCCAGGGGACGGGCGATCATTCCTGCAAACATTAATCATCCCGAACTTGAGCCGATGGCAATTGGCCGAAACTTTTTGGTTAAAATCAACGCAAACATTGGCAACTCTGCGGTTGCTTCATCTATTGAAGAAGAGGTGGAGAAAATGCGTTGGGCAACCAAGTGGGGTGCGGATACTTTAATGGATCTCTCTACCGGCAAGAATATACATCGAACCCGTGAATGGATTCTCCGGAATTGCCCCGTGCCTGTTGGTACGGTTCCGATCTATCAGGCATTAGAGAAAGTAGGAGGAAAGCCCGAAGAGTTAAACTGGAATATTTTTCGTGACACGCTCATTGAACAAGCAGAACAAGGGGTGGATTACTTTACAATTCATGCCGGTGTTCTGCTCCGTTATGTTCCAATGACTCGTAATCGAATGACTGGCATTGTTAGCCGGGGAGGTTCGATTATGGCAAAATGGTGCCTCGCCCACCATCAAGAAAACTTCCTCTATGAAAAATGGGATGAGATCTGCGATATTATGGCCTCCTATGATGTCTCCTTTTCAATCGGGGACGGTTTGCGACCTGGTTCGATTGCTGATGCCAATGATCAAGCCCAGTTTGCTGAGTTAAAAACCCAAGGAGAACTGACAACTCGAGCTTGGAATAAAGGGGTTCAAGTAATGAACGAGGGCCCTGGGCATGTTCCTATGCACATGATTAAGGAAAATATGGACAAACAGCTGGACTGGTGCCATGAGGCCCCTTTCTACACTCTCGGGCCTTTAACGACAGATATCGCCCCGGGGTATGACCACATTACCAGTGGAATCGGGGCGGCCATGATCGGCTGGTATGGATGTGCCATGCTATGCTATGTAACCCCCAAAGAGCATCTTGGTTTGCCTGATCGAGAAGATGTGCGGGAAGGAGTGATCACTTACAAGCTGGCAGCTCATGCCGCCGATTTGGCCAAAGGGCACCCAGGAGCTCAATACCGCGATAATGCACTCTCGAAAGCTAGGTTTGAGTTTCGCTGGGAAGATCAATTTAATCTTTCATTAGATCCTGAAAAAGCGAAGTTCTTCCACGACCAGACTCTCCCTCAGGATAATGCAAAGACGGCTCACTTTTGCTCTATGTGCGGTCCCCACTTTTGTTCCATGAAAATCACCGAAGATGTCCGGAGATATGCGGATGAAAATGGCTTAAGTGATGAGTCTGAAGCCATTGATATGGGAATGGCACAAAAAGCAAAAGAATTCATGGAATCAGGGGCTGAATTGTACACTGGAAAAGCCATACAGGAATGACCATTTTCTTAAATGATGAGCCCAAACAGTTCCCTGATGGAACGAACTTGGCGTCTTTACTCCTGGAAGTTCAACTACTGGATAAAAAGGGATGGGCTGTAGCGGTTAATCACTCAATTATTAGGCGGAATTGCTTTAATGAAACCGTCCTGAAAGAGGGAGACCGCATTTTGCTCATTCAAGCCACTCAAGGGGGATGAAAGAACAACCGCTAGCTATTCTTATATCGGGTGCATCAATAAAAGATGGTGAACCCTCAATCTTGGCGGAATTATTTTCGGTGGGCCTCGAAAAACTTCACTTGCGAAAACCAGACTGCAAACCCCAGGAGGTAGCTTTCCTTCTAAGTAAAATCCCAGAGGTTTATCATTCCAAAATAGTGATACATAGACATCATGAATTATTAAATGATTTCAACCTTGCGGGATACCATCATTTCTCCGGTGAAAAAATGGTTAACTGCAAAGGGACTAAAAGTCGTTCCCTTCACCGTCTTGATGAACTAAAAAACATCGAAGATTCCATGGACTACTGTTTTTTTGGACCTGTCTATGAGTCGATTTCAAAAAAAGGATATGTACCCAAGGTCTCTATGCCCGAACTGGGCGGTGTCCTTTACAATCTAAAAAAGACGAAATTAAAGAGACCCTTGATCTATGCCCTCGGTGGCGTGAGGCGAAGAAAAATTCCTGAGTTATTTAATTTAGGATTTGATGGCGTCACTTTACTTGGGTCCATTTGGGGTAAAAAAGACCCTGTAGCAGCCTTCGAAAAATATCGATTTATGGAAAGGAGTGTTTGGGCCAAAAAAGAAAGGGAAAAGGGCTTACTCGACCGACTCTTAGCCAAAAATGAAGACTGACTCGAAAATCACCGACACTTTGCTTTGTCTTACTAGAGACGACCCAAGGTTTCCCCACAGTAAGCAGGTCCAATCATTTATCTCAGCGGGTTCTTCTTTTATTCAATTCCGGAGCAAAGCACTTCATCCCGATACGATTTTTCAAGAAGCCAAGATTTCGGCTGTTTTATCCAAAGAGAACCACTGCAAATTAATAATCAATGATTACTTGGATATTGCCAAGAAGGTCGGCGCAGACGGCGTTCATCTTGGGATGAATGACTCATCTGTGCATAGGGCAAGGGAGATCTTATCTCCCGATAAAATTGTCGGTAAGACCGTACATTCCATTCCTGAAGCGAGGATAGCATTAAAAGAAAAACCTGATTATGTAGGATTAGGCCCTTACCGGGATTCGAAAACTAAAAAAAGTTTGTCTCCAACCTTATCGATACAAGACTTTCAAGAGATTGTGGAAATACTTCGCCCCATCCCTGTATATTTGATTGGTGGCTTAACCTTCGAAGATTTCCCCCTAATCGAACGGATGGGTATCCAGGGGATCGCTCTATGCTCCGCTTTATGCGGACCATTTCCCATGCAACAATCCTTAAAGGAAATTATCGAAAGGAGTAAGGGGATTGAACCCAGCTTAATCAATTTTTAGTTATGGAGAACGACTTTTTAGAAATTGGAGGACAGAACTTTCGTTCCCGTTTGTTTATCGGTACAGGAAAGTTCTCTTCTGGCCAAATCTTAGAAGAAACAATCAGGAACTGCGGAACTGAACTGGTCACCGTAGCAATGAAAAGAGCCAACCCCAATGGCTTAGATGATTCGATTCTTAATTACATCACGAAAAGTAATGTTAAAATCTTACCCAATACTTCCGGGGTCAGGGATAGTAAAGAGGCGATCTTCGTTGCACAAATGGCGAGAGAGGCATTGGGGACCAATTGGTTGAAATTGGAAATTCATCCGGACCCAAAGTATTTAATGCCAGACCCAGTAGAAACTCTCCTTGCAACGAAAGAATTAGCTAAGGAGGGTTTTATCGTTTTGCCTTACTGCCATGCTGATCCTGTTCTTTGCAAAAAGCTTGAAGATGCCGGTGCATCAGCGGTTATGCCCCTTGGCTCTCCTATAGGGACAAATCGTGGATTAGATAGCCGGGAGTTTTTGAAAATTATTATCGAACAATCGAACTTACCAGTAATCATTGATGCGGGAATAGGAGCCCCGTCTCACGCATCTGAGGCCTTGGAGATTGGGGCGTCCGCCGTATTGGTTAACACCGCCCTGGCTGTGGCCAAGGATCCTCCTGCAATGGGCACAGCCTTCCGGAAATCCGTTGAAGCAGGCAGAACCGCATATTTATCTGGTCTTGGCGACCCCCATTTATTTGCCCGCGCAACATCTCCGCTCACATCCTTCCTTTCATAGCTGCGCACTTATATGGCCGTGAATCGAAATTTTTCTGATTTCCTCAAAACCCTATCCTGGGATGAATACTCGAAGTCAGTACATGGGATTACTCGCTCCCAAGTTGAATGTGCTTTAAACCGGGAGGGCAGGGGTGGCCTGAGGGATCTAATTGCCTTACTTTCTCCGATTTCAGGAAATGAGTACCTAGAAGAATTAGCCCAACTCAGTTATCAGATCACCCGCCGTAGATTTGGAAAGGCAATTCGTTTATTTGCCCCCTTATATTTATCCAATGAGTGTAACAATATATGTGACTACTGCGGATTTAGCATGCACAACAAGATTCCTAGGAAAACCTTGTCCGATGCAGAGATCCTCAGGGACGCAGGTATTCTCAAAAAAGATGGGTTTAATCACCTTCTTTTGGTCACCGGTGAATCCAGCAAAAAAGTTGGACTCAATTACCTTACCCACGCATTGGATCTTCTCAGGCCCCATTTCGCCAACCTTTCCATTGAGGTTCAACCGCTTGATTCAAAGGCTTACAGCACCTTAATTGACCACGGGATGCACGCCGTAATGGTTTATCAGGAGACCTATTCTCCTGAGAGTTATGCGAAGCACCACTTGAAAGGAAAAAAATCTAATTTCGAGTGGAGACTGGACACCGCTGACCGTCTTGGTGAAGCTGGGGTTAACAAAATTGGTTTAGGTTGCTTGTTTGGACTTACAGAAGACTGGCGAACCGATGCTCTTTTTGCAGGTATTCATTTGGATTATTTAGAAAAAAAATACTGGAAAACCAGTTACTCGATGTCGTTCCCGAGAATACGGCCGTACGAAGGAGAAAATATCGTTGCAGTCGACCTCAAAGACCGTGACCTCGTACAATTGATTTGTGCGTTTCGCATTTTCAATCACGAACTTGAGATTACCCTATCAACCAGAGAAAGTCAGGATTTGAGGGAGAATCTGCTCTCTATTGGAATATCCAATATGAGTGCCGGTTCCAAAACGAACCCTGGGGGGTACTCTAGCAGTCGAGAATCTTTGGAGCAGTTTTCTGTTTCAGACGATCGATCCCCATCTGAAGTTTGTGCCATGCTCAAAATGAAGGGATTTGACCCTGTCTGGAAAGATTGGGACATTTCTTACGATCAGACCCAAAAAAGATCAAGCGAGTCTTTAATTCTGGCTGGACACAAATAGGAAATTTAAAATCGAGAGTCCTAAATTTATATCTTCCCAATGGAAAAAGATGAAATCGACCAATACCAAAGGCATTTTTGCTTAGATGGATTTGGTCAAGAAAACCAATTAAAATTAAA
>Ga0181593_10003117_pt1 | contig 15258 bp, 11 predicted proteins | sample 071ome_19_FD_133756 | JGI IMG/M metagenome (GOLD analysis project Ga0181593, IMG submission 133756) | Coastal salt marsh microbial communities from the Groves Creek Marsh, Skidaway Island, Georgia - 071413AT metaG (megahit assembly) | ecosystem: Environmental > Aquatic > Marine > Intertidal...
AAGCAATGGATAGCCTATGGCACGATGAAATGATGGTTCAAGACTTGCTGCCATTTCCATATATGCACCACTATCAAAGTAAACCAACGGATACCTGTTGTATAAAGCTGGTGCCACAATTATAAGCGTGGTGACAAATAGGTAGAGATAATGCGCTATTCTATCCTTCGTAAGCATTTGCTAAAATTATCCTAAATACTTATGCTTAATTACAGAAACGTGATGCCTCAAGTGACCACTGATTATGTAGAACAGGGCCACCACTTGCACCTCCGAGTTATTTGCTATACCAGTTTTATTCAACTGGTCTTGGCTCATAGTTTTGAGCATATTGAGCGTAGAGTGTCTGACGTTGATTGCATATTGGCACAATTGAGGTCCAGAAAGACCCGCCATATTCATATTAGAGGCAAATTCATTTTCATCATATCCAGGTAAATCTACCCGTTCATCAGACCGAGCAATGGTCAAGGCTCTATAACCAAAGATGATTTCAGTTTCTATACAATGACCAATTACTTCTGCAATGGTCCACTTATTCGAAGCATAAGCGAATGCAAGCTTATTTGGGGTCAAAGTGCCCATCAATTCTTCAAGAATTTGGATAGAGTCAACGAGTTCTTTTTCAAGTTCGGTATGCTTTACTTGGCTTAAGTAAGTATGAAAGAATGGATTTACTTTAAACCGTTGCAGTTTTTCAATCATGGGGGAAATGTAGTCGAAACAAATAAAAAAGGAGCGAATTCTCGCTCCTTTCTCCCTTTACCATTTCTGATTCAATTTTGAACCACTAACTACACTAGATACCCTTGTGGTTTTGAAAATGTTACAACCTTTCGATTAAAAGTTGATTTTCTTGTCCGAAGGGTACTTTATAGTATACCTAAGCGTCATTTCTTCGGTTTCCCCACCCATAATATTCTTAGTCCATCGCAGCTTACCGGTTTCCTCAGTTCGTTTGGCTCCCTTGGCTTCAATACCATCCACCACAATGTCTTTATTCGTTGATACGGGCACCTGATCCTCAATCACCATCTGTATTTTGGTCCCTTTGGTGTTTTTCACAGTGATTTGAATTGCAATCTCCTCTTTTGTAGTGTTTCCAATCCTTTTATTTTGGCAAAACTCTAGGATTTTCTCGCGCTTAACCACAATGCTCTGATCTCTTCCAAGGCTCAATTCCAAAGTATCGGAGGTGATACCCGGATCTAGGTAAACCTCACCAACATAAGTGTTGGCAAAAAAGAGATTCGCTGTACCGGGCAACAGATCGTATTGTTCAAATTCAGAAACTCTTGCGATAAGAAATGCAGCAGGATCAACTTTTGGCGCAGCGTAGTATTCATACTTGGCAGGAATGGTCAATTCATCTAAACTCACACCTTGCTCCTTGCCATTGGATAGAATCGAGTAGCGATCATTAAGCTGGAATTGAGTTACTGCATCATTCATTGGATAATCTATGGTAGCTCCCGACTCGAAGTCAGCTTCAGCGTGGGCACCTCTTATAGTCATCGGTTTAGCTTCAATAGCCTCTTCCGCCATCTTATTGCTGTAGCCCATCGGACGCCCATAATTTTCCACAAAGTGCAACCTCCATGGATGAAGCACTGGCTTATTTCCATTCATATTCGGATTTGCATTGGTAAGTGTGAGGCTGATATTATCCCAATCTACGCCAGTATTTTGGAAAAGCTTGGCATTGTAGGCCAGCTTTAATGGCTGATCAACCTCAGATACATTCACGTTATAATTCGGTCTCCATCCTGCCGAGCGAGTCATGTAACTGAATTCAATTTTAGCTGTAGTTTTTGCCTTAGAAAACACCTCCACCATTACCTCTCCGGTAGCTTTGTTGAGTCTTGTGTTTTCCTCGTTTAACTGCCTCCTAAGTCTAGCAATACGCTTATTGATATTGGTCTGTTTTTGCTCGATTTGCATCACCTTGAGCATGATATCAGCCAACCGATCTCGGTAAAAATCACTGAGATCTTCGAGGTCTTCAATTAAAAACGCTCGATTATCAGCATCCCAACCTACTTGTTGATTTGCCAGAATCATTTGCTTTTCTCCAGAGTAAACGGCTAACATGTTTGCATTAAACTTAGAATCGAATTCTAACGTTTGTAGCGAATCTTCCATGATGCGCACACGTTCGGGGCGTTGACCCGGTTTTAGAAAATTCACCTTTGATGTGACACTTAGCACTTCAACTCCATTGGGGACAGATACGCTGATAGAATTAGATACGAGCTCAGAGGCTAACCCTGTAAAGTTTAAGACCTGTCTTCCACTCATCAAGTTTACCGAAGCTGTGCGATTAATATGCGCTCCACTCGGGTAGACAGTTACATGGTCAATTTTCGAGTTGACGGAAGGCACATTCTGAGCCATCACACTCAACGTAAAACAAGCGGTAACGATTGCTGTTCCTAAAGATTTCTTCATAACTAAAGTTTAATCATCTCCTCCTCCAGCAAATGCCATCACAAAATAAATTAGCTGAGAAATTGCTGCCAAAGTAGCCACTACATAGGTACTGGCAGCCCAGCGTAACGCATTTTTAGCTTTATCATGCTCTTCTCCCACAGTAATTTTACTCATGTTGAGCCATTGTAAAGCTCTAGCTGATGCGTCAAATTCCACGGGCAATGTTACAAGGCTAAATAAGGTAATTACCGCTTGTGCTAAAATCAATATTGTGACCAACTGTGGTCCAAAATTGGGCAATGCAAAAGCACCGAAGATTCCAACGATAAAGATGATGTTCATCAACCTTGAGCTTAAATTAACCACAGGTACCATGGCCGACCTAAAACCCAACATAGCATAGGCCGTGGCGTGTTGTACGGCATGCCCAGTTTCGTGAGCCGCTACAGCCGCAGCCGAGACGTTACGACCGAGATATACTTCTCGGCTCAGGTTTATTGTCTTATTGGCAGGGTTGTAATGATCTGTCAGTTCACCCTCCACCGACTGCACCTTCACGTCATGGATGTTATTATCACGGAGCATGCGCTCTGCAATCTCCGCTCCAGATAATCCACTGGTGGTTGGTATCTCTGAGTATTCTCTGAATCTTCGCTTTAGTCTACCGCCAACAAAAAAGCTAAGACCTGCGAATACGATTAATAATAATATGTACATGTTTTGAATTTTTCAACTGGAGAATCAATTGCCGTGCCAACACAAAGTGCAGAATATTTGACACAAAAAAAGCCTTGGCTGCTATTATGCCAAGGCTTTTCCCTGTGTTGTGTTGGTTTACTTACTTAACGATAACTCTTTCTAAGTAGGTATTTGATGGAGTTTTAACCTTCACCATGTATAGACCATTTGGAAGTGATATTACGTCAACCGTAGTTCTATTGGTTGAAGTAACATTTTGGTTGAATACCACCTTTCCAAGTAGATCAGAAACCTCAATGCTAAAGTCAGAAACTGAACTCAATTCTATATTCAGAATGTTTTGTACAGGATTTGGATATAGCTCCATTGACTCAGTAGCAACATCATCCACTCCTACGGTAAAATCTTTTGGATGACCACCATTACCTGGATCTTCGCTACCACCTCCGTTTCCGCTGCCACCTCCAGAGCCGCCACTTCCACCTGAGCCACCGCCCTGCGCCAGTTCACCTTTCTGAGGGTCTTTCGATCCATTTACGTAAATAAGATCCCCAGCATTCGCTGCATCCTCATTCCACAATACAACGGCAATTTCGCTATGACTTAAATCCCATTCTGGATCCAACGCTATTTTCAAGGTCTTAGTAAACACATCACCCTCTTCTGCTCCACCGGTTGTGATAGTATATTCATTGTTGTCCTCGGTAAAAGAACCTCTAAAAACCTTGTGGTGATCAGCCGAATCTCCTTGACCGTTTTGATATCCAATTACGTGATCTTCAATAAAATAACCTGCTACAAGGAAAGTTCCTTCCATCTCTTCAAAAAACTCAGCCTTCAAATTAATTACTACCTCTTCAGAAGTTACATCGCTAATTTCGTAAGCCACTCCAGCTGCTACTGGTGCGCTCTCAAATGCAGATAAAATTCCGCCAACAGATGCGTGTGCTGTTCCCACATCTTCTCCATTACCTGAGAAGTTTGGGAAACCACCGAACCCTATTTCCTGTGCAATTGGATCGATATCTGAGGTGTAGAATAAGCTAGAGTTTGAGGCATACAATGCCATACATATGTGATTGTCATCATGACTGTCAATCAAATCCACGAAACCATCCCATCCCCATCCACCACATGGACCGCACCATGAAGCGGTAATTTTGGCAACCATTCCGTGGTTCTCTTCCGGAACATCCCAATTTTGGGCGTTAAGACCATATCCTATTCCAATCATTAGGATGATAAGTAGTGATTTTCTCATGACTTTATTTTGATGTGACGAATATACAAAGAGAGACTAGAAGAAACTCTATAAGTTGCTCTTGACTTTCCAGATTATTGTGTTCTCATGGAACAACACAAGGTTAATATTAGTATCCTATTTTGTAATAACCAACGGTTTATGTAAGATGTGCTCAGATGTGGACAATCTCACATGATAAACTCCAGCTGGAATCTCATGTGTAGCGAACGCTGCCTTCTGCGGTCCTTTACCTAAGGTTTGAGAATAAATGTTTTTCACAATTTTACCGTTCAAATCCAAAATTTCAACAGAAACATTTGTCTGATTTGGAAGGTTATATTCTATAATTCCTAAGTGCGAAACAGGGTTGGGAGAAACACGCATTTCATAATCAAACGAGCTTAAATCTGCAATGGAAGTAGTCCAGTTATCTCTATTGAAACGACTATTGGGGTTTGTTGGGTTATTGGGGTGATTTGGATCAAGCTCATTATCTTGATCATATACCGTAAAAGTGCTTACCTGAGCAACGTTTATTACACGATTCTTGGTCGGGTCATTACCATCAAAGTTAGCCACGAACGCAATGATTCTAAGGTTACCAACAAACTGTCCTTCAGGCACAGCAAATTTTTGAATATCATTAAACTGATAATCAACTTCTATGAGCGCTGAAATAATACCGTCTGTACCTTGAATACCCGTAGGACATAGAATTGGAACATCATTGTGAGTAACATCTTTCACTCCTTCTACTAAGGTGGTGTCCACCGTATCATTATTTATATCTACGGTATAGGCCGTATCAATGATTTGAGGAATTGTAGGGTAAATATCGCATGGTCTAGGTGACTCAAAAACCTGATCTGCCGTAAAACCATCAGCAACTACAAACAAAAAGAACCGCATGTCTCGAGCTACCTTGCCAAACATTGAATCGGTAAACACGATATTGGTTCGCACAAAGATGGAATCGTAATTTGGATCGTATAATACCTCCGGTAAGCTCACCGTTGCATCCGTTGTGCTATTAATTCTCGCAGCGATGGTATCAATCCATTGCTCTGGTGCGTAATCCGTTAAGATGCTTTGTCCATCGTAGGATACACGATCAATGGAGCCTCTGCCAAAAGATGAACTAAAAATCTGCGCCCATCCGTTGGCAATTTGATTGTTAAGAGGGTCTCCTCCATTTACAAAGTCATCAATGTGATAAGAAATGATCGCTAATTCATTTTCGTCAAATTCATTCTTCAAATCTTTCTTAATGCATAGCATTTTTGCACTAGAAGCAACTTGGTTAGACTCTGAAGTTTCAAGTAAAACAGTTCTGGTGGATTGTGCTTGGACGCTCGAAATCAGAATAATACAAAAAATAGTGTAGAAGTATTTCATAGAGTTGTCTTTTATGATGTGTGAAAGTAAAACTTTTTATACGCGCATCAGACGCTATTCGTATCTATAAGGTTTATTTCGTACCAAGAAAACTTAGACAGCACAATGCAAAATCCCTTAATTCTGCTAACCAATGACGATGGGTATGATGCCCCTGGTATCAAGGCACTGGAAAAAGTGGCTACCCTATTTGGAGATGTAGTAAAAATTGCGCCCGATAAACCGCAAAGTGGCATGGGTCATGCCATAACTATTAACTCAACGTTGAGGATAGCCAAACGCGAATCACGTGATGGATTCGTTGGTTATCAGTGCACCGGAACTCCCGTTGACTGCGTTAAGATTGGACTGGATAAAATCTTGGATCGAAAGCCTGACCTTATCGTTTCAGGAATTAATCATGGATCCAATGCAAGCATCAATGTCATTTATTCTGGCACTATGAGTGCTGCTGTGGAAGGAAAAATTGAGGGCACTCCAGCGATTGGATTCAGCTTGCTTGATCACTCAATAGACGCTGACTTTGAAGCTGCACAGGAATATGCGAAGAAGATCATTGAAATGGCTCTATCGAAACTAGAGGATAAGTTTTGTCTCAATGTGAATATTCCAAAGGCAAAATCCGAGTTCATACGTGGCATTAAATACTGCAGACAAGCTCAAGCTAAATGGGTTGAAGAATTTGATAAGCGCCAAGATCCATCGGGCCAGGACTATTATTGGCTTACTGGTCACTTTGAAGCATACGATCATCATCAAGAAGATACAGACTTGTGGGCGCTTGAGAATGGATTTGTGTCGGTGGTGCCTATCCAATATGACATGACCGATCATCAATACTTAGATCGAATGAAGGAATGGAGCAGCTGAGGAGTTCATTAAATAAGCTTTGGGTGGGGTTGGTCGCGGGCATTGTAGGTCCAGTTTTCGGTGCGCTAATATTCTATGCGATTTTTTTTGGGCATAAAACCATAGTTGAGTTTGCGCAAATGATCATAAATACTTCAAGCACCCATTCTGCGCTCCTTTCCGTTTCATTGATTTTCAATCTAGTCTTTTTCTTTATCGCCATCAGATTAAACTGGATGAACGCGGTAAGAGGTGTGATAACCGCCATGTTTATATATGCGCCAGTAATTGTCTACTTCAAGTACCTTGCCTAAGCGACTTTTCATAATCTCTGGAGAACCAAGCGGTGACTTGCATGGCGCCAACTTGGTCAGTGCCATACTGGAGCAAGAGCCACGCACAGAAATTCAGTGTTGGGGTGGTGATAAAATGGCAAAAGCAGGCGCGCGTGTAGTAAAGCATATTGACGAACTCGCTTTTATGGGATTTGTAGAAGTCATTGCAAATCTTCCTCAAATCTTGCGGAATTTCAGCCTTTGCAAACGCCAAATCACCGATTTCAATCCAGACATGGTGCTTTTTATCGATTATCCGGGATTCAATCTTCGTATGGCAAAGTTTATCAGTAAGTTGGGCATTGAGTCCGCCTATTATATTTCACCACAGATTTGGGCATGGAAGGAATCAAGGATCACTAAAATCAAGCGATACATCGATCACGTTTTTGTGATTCTGCCCTTTGAGCAAAAGTTTTATGAGCGACATGGCGTCAAAGCTGAATTTGTGGGTCACCCATTACTGGATGAATTTGCCAAAGACGCTCCTCAGGATGATGATTTTTACGAAAACCATCAACTATCGGATAAGCCAATTATTTCGGTTTTACCTGGAAGCCGCACCCAGGAGATTAAAAAAATCCTGCCAATAATACGCGAACTTCCAGAAGCATTTCCAAATCATCAAATTGTGGTCTCGAAGGTAGCATGGCAGCCGCTGAGCCTCTATCAACCTGCCGTTGACAAGGGAATTAAAATCGTTGAAGGCTCCACGTACACACTTATATCGAATTCCGAAGCAGCGTTGGTTACCTCCGGAACAGCTACCCTCGAAACAGCGTTGCTGAGCACGCCACAGGTTGTTGTTTACAAGGCCAATGCTTTGAGCGTATTGCTTGCACGTTTTTTGGTTAAAATCAAGTACATAAGTCTAGTCAATCTAATTCTGGATAAACCAGCGATAACAGAGTTAATACAAAAAGAGGCTAACTCAATAAACATTATCCGCGAACTAAAGAGCCTGCTCACAGGCTCTGAAAATCGGCAAAGAGTTTTGCAGCATTACAATGAACTACACCAATTGCTTGGTGGATCTGGTGCGTCAAAAATTGTTGCCACTAGGTTGTTGAAAATACTTGTCAAAGCAAAAAATTGGCCTCTGGATTGAATCTAACTTTGATTCATGACCAAGCGGCTAGCCATTTCCCTATTTCTTGTTTCTGTTTTTTCGCTTGAATCGATTTCATCCACCAAGGTGTTGAAGATTGGGCTCTATCATAAAAATGAACCCCAGAAAATTATTATTCAACCTGGTGATGGAAGCTATACTATCCAATCGAATGGTAATACAGTATATGAGTTACAACCTGGCGCAATACTGAAAATTGATTGTGAGAATAATAAAATACGTATCGCTACTCTTGGTGAATTGCTAGGCTCGTTTGATGATATTGAGATTAGAAGAAATACTTGGGGAAGTTCATTAAAAATTCAGAGGACTGACGGCAATAAAAAACAACGCGAATACAATGATGACTTCCTGATTAGCCCAAAATCCGGAAAGCTACGCATCATCAACGAAGTTTATATTGAACACTATGTAGCCGGAGTGGTAGAATCAGAAGCTGGGTCAAAAGAGCCCAAAGAGTATTACAAAGTGCAATCTGTAATTTGCAGAACCTACGCCCTCAATAATCGCAGACGTCATGAGGCCGAGGGATTTCAGCTCTGTGACAAGGTACATTGCCAGGTATATCACAGCAGAAGCCTTGCTAACCCAGATATTCTGCGAGGCACACAAGAAACAATTGGAATTGTAATCGTAGACAGCGATATAAACTTGGTGACCGCAGCATTTCACAGCAATTGCGGTGGCTATACATGCAATAGTGAAGATGTTTGGAGTGGATACCTCGACTATTTGAGGGCAAGAGTTGACGAAAACTGTGTATCGGAGCCCCACTCCTATTGGAGACATACCCTTACTGTTGACGAATGGTTAACCTACCTCTATACCAAACATGGATATCCAATCAATGACCCTATTGCTAGAGCGGCTGCACTTAGCTACTGTCCTGATAGAAGGGAAATTCACTTCGACCCTGACAATGACGGACTTGATCGAATAAATTTTAAGAATATTCGCTACGACCTAAAGCTACTCTCTGCGTATTTCTCAGTGGAAACAGAACTTGACACCGTTATACTTGAAGGTCACGGCTATGGTCATGGAGTTGGACTTTGTCAAGAGGGCGCTATGAACATGGCTCAAAATGGCAAGCCATACGATGAGATTTTACATTATTACTACAAGAACATTCATCTAGTAAATCTCTCAGTGATTGACTTTTTCAGAGCTGAATAGTCAATTAGAGCTAGTCATGATGGAAGCAGCATTATCCCATGGGGCTGCAGGTAAATGCTCTATGCTATGGTAGGGCAGAAAGTGTAAACGAACACGCTCATCGCCCTCCACTTCGAACGTTGTGTAATCTGTAGTATTACGCTTATTCTTCATATTGAGTTTAAGCGCATTACTGCCTTCCTTCAATGGAATCCGAGTGTAATAGATACTGTGAGGAAGAGTCTGCCAATTTCGTGTGTCAGCCTTTTCACTAATGGCATTAGTAATGGTAGCCGCAGCGCCTAAAGCAGCATTCTCTTGTCCTAATTTTATTTCAGCAACCTTTTTTAAGCCAAGCCTCAATAAGGAAATCCCCATTTCACGGATGAAGCGGTCATTCAAGGTCTTAAATGCAATGGCATTGATGTCTTGAGCAAGCTCCAATGTATACTCCTTACCATTGGCAGCTACAAAAGCGTTGGTAAAATAGGTGGGCCTTTCCAAGTATTTCGGAAACGCCACTCGAACTACGTGTAAAGCCAAAAGATCATCGCGCTTTTGCTTATCATCTCCCACATAAAAGGGAAAGGTCAACCCCAATTGTTCATTTTCAAATATGACATAACTACCAGAACCTGGAACGGCAATGAAGTTAAAGCTCACCTCATCTTTCACAGGTCCCATACCATTTTGCCATATCACTACGGCTTCACCAAATGGCGTTGGTTGATGTTGGTATGTCATATCGAATTCGCGCTCATAGAATTGAAGCTCATTTCCAAAACCAAGAATGTATGCGGTGCGCAGCAGGTCTGTCTTAAGTTGGTTTGGTATAGGTATATCAAAATACCCATGTTCACCTCGATATACCTCAACCGCGTTTCTATATGCAATAAATGCATCATTAATTTTTCCTGAAGCCTCATAGCTCAACCCCATAAGTATATGAGCAAACGCATCGGCTTGATAACGATTTTTATGGTCTTTGTACTTATCATTCAATCGATTAAGAACAAGGTTCATCCGTTTTGCTTCTACTATGGAAGCCTCGTAATCTGCCAGCTTTAGAAAATTGACCGACTTATAGTAGTGAATCATGACCGATTCAAAGTCTTCTGCCCTGTATGGCTTCACTTCGGGATTACTGACAAGAGCAAGTGCCTCTGCTCCATAGCTTTTTTTGTAATCTTCAATCAGCAAGTCTGCCTCATTGAAATACATATTGCTGACCGCATACTCTTGTTGCATATGGTTTACAAAACCCATATTCATCAGAAATAGCAGACGGTTGCGATCTTTCTGCATTCTCTTATTGTGAGAAAGCTTTGCCTCAGCTTTTTCTAAGTCACCATTAGCCACAAGCTTTTGAAACTCCATATTGCGCTGATAATATGAGGCGCAACCTGACAGCAATAACAATATGACTATGTAGAGTGAATTTCTCATGGTAATAATTGCCCCAGCTACTTTCGAAGCCAGGGCATTATTGATGACTTAGTTGAATGGATAAGAACTAATTTTTGATGTACTTTTTGATCTTTTTGTCGCCAATCCAAACCACTTCATTGGTTTCCATATTGGTGAGTTGCAAATCAATTTGATATTCAACCACTTTTTCGCGCTTGTACTCATCTACAATTGAGTTAATCACTCCTTGAAGCATGTAATCGGCACCTACTTCCAAGCCCCACTTTTTCATGGTTGATTCACTTGAAAAGTTTTGTTGATCAGCTCTTTCGGCACGAATTTCTTCGCGCATTTCACCACCTTGAACTAGTCTAACCCGCTGGCTTGTGATGAACGATTTTTCTAAATCCTTGCAAAATGTCTCGGGAGTAATATGCTCGTGTGATTTATTGCTGATCATGCCTACTACTACTACCGGTTTTTCTCCTTTGTGATCCTCAAGGTGATTGGTAAGCCATGGGCCGGTTAATATTTGTTCGATCATGGCGCTTGCCGTCATTTTTGAATCGGTGTCATTCCACCTTCCGCTGAGATCTATTCGCTCATTCGCGTCACCGCGCTGTATTTTCAGCCTCTGGCATCCTGCTGCGACAAGCAAGACGCAAGCCACGGATACTAATTTAAGGTTCATTGAAGTCATCATAATTAATGTTTTAGTGATTTAGATATCCAATAAGCAATTGGAGTGCCAAAATTATTTTTTGTTATGTCTGCACGAATTTTATTCGACTAATTCTACTGAATGAAAGCATTTACCTTTTGACGCGATAGACTATATGAGAGTTACAGACGGTCGATAAGATTTACTATCAATTGATTGCATAAGTTCACAACTCACAAAGCTTCATAGTTTTAAATTCGCGCCACTTCGTAATAATCATCAAATTTTAAGCATGACGAACTATCAACGTTGGAACAATATAATAGGGTGGATCATTTTTGCCATTGCTGCAGTAACCTATGTAAGCACACTCGAACCAACCGCTAGCTTTTGGGACTGTGGTGAATACATCGCAACATCCTATCGACTTGAAGTTGGTCACCCGCCCGGTGCCCCTACGTTTCTATTGGTAGGTAGACTCTTTAGCATGTTTGCTGCTCCAGAGAATGTGGCTTATATGGTCAACCTCATTAGTGCTTTATCGAGCGCGTTTACCATCCTATTCTTGTTTTGGACCATCACTGCACTAGCGCTCAAAATTTTTAAACTTAAAAACGAAGATTCAGATTTAGAGGTGGGCGATCAAGCCGCCATCTTTGGAAGTGCCATAGTCGGTGCCTTGGCTTACACATTTAGCGACACTTTCTGGTTTTCAGCCGAAGAAGGCGAGGTTTACGCCCTCTCATCAATGATGACCGCCATCACTTTTTGGGCAATCCTAAAATGGGAGCAAATCGCACATGAGCCAAAGGCAGATCGATGGATTATTCTCATCGCTTATTTGATCGGACTTTCGATTGGTATTCACTTACTCAACCTCTTGGCGATTCCAGCCATCGCCTATGTGATTTACTTTAAAAAATACAAGCCAAACCTTCGCGGTATCGTTATCGCTGGGGCAGTTGGCGTGTTTGCTTTGGGTGGAATTCAAGGTTTTATTATCCCGGGCATTGTCAGTATGGCTGCAAAGTTTGAGTTTGCTTTTGTAAACACGTTTGGAGCACCATTTCATTCAGGTTCAATCATCTTCATTTTCTTATTGCTCGGGGCCATCGTTTATGGAATTTTCTATACGATGAAAACCAACAGATCTACTTGGAATACCGCCCTTTTATCGCTTTTGGTGCTGATTATTGGGTACTCATCATTCACACTGATAATGATTCGTTCCAATGCCAACACCCCAATCGATGAAAACAACCCTGAAAACTTGGTGAACCTTTTAGCTTACCTAAACCGCGAGCAATATGGTGAATCTCCCCTAGCATATGGGCAGCAATTCAATTCACCGCTCGACCCGCAACAGCAATATTTAGATGGAGACCCGGTGTATTATCCTGACGATAGAACAGGGAAATACAAATTGGCGGACGATAGAAAAGCGTCCAAACCAAATTACCACCCTGACTTCAAAACCATTTTCCCGCGAATGTGGAGCACCAAAGGCAATCACATAAAGGCATACAAACAATGGAGTAATTTTAAGGGTAAACCAGTAAAATTTCGAGATGGTTCGGGTAGGACACAAACCATAAATAAGCCCACATTTATAGAAAACATGCGCTACTTCTTTAACTATCAAGTCGGCTGGATGTATTTCAGATATTTTATGTGGAATTTTAGCGGACGCCAAAACGATCATCAAGGACATGGTGGATTTGAAGACGGCAATTGGCTTACAGGTGTTTCATTCATTGATGAGGCACATGTGGGCAATCAGAAGGAGTTGCCCGAATTTGCACTCAACCAAAAAGCACGGAATTTCTTTTACGCACTACCCTTCATTTTGGGTCTGCTTGGTATGATTTATCATTTCCGAAAACACAAGGAATATGCCTGGGTAGTCTTGCTGCTATTCTTCTTTACAGGATTAGCCATTGTACTCTACCTGAATCAATATCCCTTTCAGCCACGTGAGCGTGATTACGCATACGCAGGTTCCTTTTATGCCTTCGCTATTTGGATTGGGTTTGGGGTGCTTGCCCTTTATGATGCTGCGAGGAATCTTGACACCAAAGAGCTCGGTCAAACGGTTGGATATGCCGTAGGAGGCGGCATACTCCTAGCAATCATGGGAGCCATGTTTGGTGGAAATACATCATTCGCTCTCCTGATGTTATACATGGCCATTGTAGGCTCGGCAATGCTAGGTTTGATGCATGTGATAGGCAAATCAATAAAAGACGCCAAACTACAAGCGATTTTGGCTACCGCACTCTGCCTTATTGCACCTGTGCTCATGGCGAAGGACGGTTGGGACGACCACGACCGCAGCGGAAGATATACCGCCCGCGCCATTGCCCAAAACTATCTTGACTCATGCGAGCCAAACGCCATCCTGTTTACCAATGGTGATAACGACACCTTCCCGCTTTGGTACCTGCAAGAAGTAGAAGGATACCGCACAGATGTGCGCATCGTAAACTTGACCCTCGGCAGCACGGACTGGTTTATTGATATGATCAAGCGGCAAGCTTATGATGATGGCCTTCCGGTAAAACTGAGCATGGAAAAAGACGATTACCGACAAGGAACACGAGATTACCTACCCATTGTTGAGCGCACTAAAAACGACAACTATGTAAACGTGGATAAAATCGTGGCTTTTGCACTTGATGATAAGAACACGCAACCCATGATGACGGGTAAAAGATTGAGCTACATTCCTACCCGATACTTCAGGTTGCCCGTAGATTCAGCCAAGGTCTTGGAATATGGAGTCGTTACACCAGAATACGCCAACCGAATCGTGGATGCACTCGAATGGAAAGTGAAAGGTTCAATCATATTAAAAAGCGAACTGCTTATGTTGGACATACTAGCCAACAATAATTGGGAGCGTCCAATCTATTTTGCCAACACCATGCCAAGAGATAGCTATTTCGGACTGCAAAATTATATGCAGCACGAAGGCTTTACATACCGATTGGTGCCTTACAAAGTGCAAAGCGATGGAAACCAATTTGGTTACTTCGGTGAAGTGCAGCCCGACATCATGTACACAAACATGATGGAAGAGTTTTCTTTCGGAAATATGGAGGATCCAGACATTTTCTTGGATGAAAACAATATGAGATTTGTCACCAACCTTAGACTAAACTTCAGCCGATTGGCTGATGTCCTTGCCAAGCGAGGCGATGTGGAGCGATCAAAAGCCGTACTCGATAAATGTGTGGAAATAACGGTGAACAGTAATACACCGAAAGACATCACCCTACTTCAGATAGTGGATACCTATTTCCAGATTGACGAGAACGAGAAAGGATTTGAATTGGCCAAACAGGTTGGTCAACACTATATCGAACATTTGGCATATTACGCTTCGCTCAAGGCTGAATATCAAGCGCAAACGTCCCGAGAAACGGGCCAAGCAGTGGCAGTTATTCAACAATTGCAGAACATGGGCCAACGATACAAAGTGGAAGGCATGGAAGATCATTTCAAACCCATTTTTGAGGAGGCACAGGGATATTACACTGAAATATCCGCTGCACTTCCACAACAAAATCCACAAAACCAGCGCAGATAAGCACGAAGCTTTTTTTATCATTTCATCAAAAAATGCCTGCAATCTGTGTAGGCATTTTTTTTGGCTAACGCCTAGATTCTAGGGCTAAAAATCATCCTCAAATTAAAGCCAACTTAATGGTAAGTTTCAACGTATATCCCCTTTCAATAACTACGTTTGAGATATAACCTTAACTGCTGGACTATTACGTACAAATTGCTGTGGAAGAGCTGTGGTTGGTCGAAATTCGATCTAGCCACTATCCCCCGTTTGTCCAAACTCCTACTCTGTTAAGCTCGCGTCCCAACCCATCAAAAGACTGTATATGCAGACTCTAAAGAAATTGCTCGTTACTACGAGTATTGCACTCACTGCTTTCTTATGCCA
>Ga0181593_10003119_pt1 | contig 15255 bp, 11 predicted proteins | sample 071ome_19_FD_133756 | JGI IMG/M metagenome (GOLD analysis project Ga0181593, IMG submission 133756) | Coastal salt marsh microbial communities from the Groves Creek Marsh, Skidaway Island, Georgia - 071413AT metaG (megahit assembly) | ecosystem: Environmental > Aquatic > Marine > Intertidal...
ACCTTCCCGCAGGCGCGCGATGTTTTCTCCATCACCTCCGACAGCGCAGACAGCTCCTTTGCCCTTGGCCTTGATGTCCCTAAGCTCACTCAGTCCCTCAGCGCGTCGCTCGCTGATACATATGAGTTTGACCCTGAGACAGGTGAAGATCGCCTCGTCGATGAGGGCCCGGTGCGCGCTATCGTCATCACGCTCGGTGGTCTTGACTTGGGCCTCACGCTCCGCCTAGTGAATGAGGGGGTAGAGAGCCTCCTTGAGCTTGGTTTAGGGGAGGAGAGCTCGATGATTGAGGTGGATGGCGAGCGGGTTGTTCAGCTTGACCTCAACCCTGATCATGGCCGGTTGGTCTCCTTTAATCTCGACCGCGCTGACTTTGAGCGCGAAGACTTGATGTTGGCGCTCGCCTCAGAGCTCCATGAGCTCAAGCTTCAGCTCAATCTCCTCTCCCTCCCTGAGCTTGAGATGGAGGATTGGCTGACAGATGAGGTCTTTAAGCTCGCCTTAACCTCCGCAGGCGGTGAGCTCCCAAGCCTCAGCTTTGAGAGCGCGCCAGACCAGCTCCGGCTCCTCACAGGTCACCTTGAGCTCAGCGCAGAGCGCGCCGAGATTGTGCATGCCGTTGAGGGGGGTCAGTGCATGATGCCTGTCGAGGATGCAGAGGATGAGGAGCCTCTTGAGGGACCCGCTTCCCATCCCTTTGAGGAGATGGAGGTCGGTATGTGTCGTCCAGCGCTCCGCTGATCATCACGGGTGTGAGGTGAGCGTTTAGGTCGGTCAACCGTGATTTTTTAGTCTGTTCATTAGAGAGGTGCTCAGATACCCTCAGGGCCAACATTACCCAAAGGGTCAGACTATGAAACGCAACGCATTACCCATCTTAAACCTCCTCTTTATCGCCCTCGCCATCGTCAGCTGTAAGAGCGAGGACGCTGATGAAGGCGACACCATCGCTCCCCTCTTGCCTGATGAGCAGGTGAACCTAGAGGGGACCTCAAGCGGGAGCTTTGGGGTCCTCGCCGATCAGAGCGACGCTCAGATCGAGAGCTTCTGTCGACGAGAGGCGACCGCGATCTACCCTGGGATCGTGAGAGCGTTCTGTCAAAGCGTCACCTTCAGCACGAGCGATGAGGCTTGTGTTGATGAGGTGAACAGCTGTATCGACTCCGCCTCGATGAGCATGGATATTAATGAAGGCTGTGGGCGTGAGGAATTAAGCCTTGGGTGTATGTATGAACAGTGCATCGAGTCTATGACTGAGCTCCGTGATGCGGGCTGTCAAGGTGAGCTCTCAGTGTTTAGCTCTTGTGTTGGTGCGTCAAGCTCCGCCTCTGCAGTGCTCACCGCTGAGGACCTGTGCTCCGGCGAGACTGGAGAGCCCTCGTTCGAGGGAGAGTGCGATGAGTTCTCTGAGGACGCTTGGTGTGGCTTCGAGCGTGAGGTGGTCGTCCCCGATGAAGAGCTCGACTCCACAGAGGACTTTGGGGTCCCTGATGAGGGAGGCGCAGAGATGGAGATCATGGTGGCGCCCGCGGGTGGCGAGGAGGGCTAAAGCGCGATCGGTATTGAGCGCTCAGGGGCACTCGCTCCGCTCAACTTTGAGCTGTTCATCGAAGAGGGACTTGGATAACCTCTGCCTCTCACTCCACCTAAGAGGTCCACGATGCGTTTAACTCAATCTCCTTATCTCACCCTCCTCCTCCTCACGCTTGCGATCGTCAGCTGTAAGAGCGAAGACGCTGGTGAAGGCGACACCATCGCTCCCCTCCTGCCTGATGAGCAGGTTAACCTAGATGGGAGCTCAAGCGGGAGCTTCGGGGTCCTCGCCGATCAGAGCGACGCTCAGATTGAGAGCTTCTGTCGACGAGAGGCCACAGCGCTCCACCCAAGCGCTGTTCAAGACTTTTGCTTCAATCAATTCTCTCGCTCAGAGGGTGAGGGCTGTGTCACAGGGATCGAGGTTTGCCAGAGCACTTTATTAAACCAAGGGAGCACAGACGGGTGCGATGGGGTCGAGGTTGAAGGAGACTTGTTTGGCACGAGCGTTGGGTGTCTGTACGAAGAGTGCATAGAAGCGCTCAACGATCTCCGAAGCTTCTCCTGCCAAGTTGAGCTGTCTCAGTTGAGTCGCTGTATTCGTGATGAGGTGGCACCTACCGCAGGGATGAGCGTTGAGATGCTCTGCTCCGAGTCGTTTGATTGGTCGTCTCTCCCTGAGAGTGCGTGCGATAGTATCCCGTTCGAGGAGGTCTGTAGCTCTGAGGATGATGTTGACGTCGAGACGCTTGAGCCCAGGCCTGCCGAGTCCGACTCCGCGCCGAGCTCAGAGATGGGTCAGGCGGGTGTTGAGGTGATCCTTGAGGGGGGCGCTGACGGTAGCGCTGACGGTAGCGCTGAGGGTGAGACGGTGGAGCTCACTCCCCCTGAGGGTGGCGCCGAAGGCTAAGCTTTACCGTGCACATGTGAGCTGTTGATATGTACAGATCGCTCGACTTCAACAAGATCGTCTCCACCCTCAAAAACCTTCAGACGCGCATCTATGAGCGCTTCCCTGAGGCTGGCCTCTATCAGGTCTCTAAAGAGCTCGAGAGCCTCTTAGCGGAGACCGAGAGTAACCTTAAGCATATCAACCAGCCCAACCTCGCGCTCCGCGCAGGGGTCGCGACGCTGTTACTCATCATCTGCGTCACGATCCCGATCTCGCTGTTTAAGTTTGACTTCACTTGGAGCACGCTTGGGCTCATGGATGTCATCACCCTCTTTGAGGCCTTCGCCAATGATGTGGTGCTCCTCAGCCTCGCGGTCTTCTTTTTAGTGACCCTTGAGACCCGAGTGAAGCGGAGCCGAGCGCTTGAGGCCCTCAATCAGCTCCGCGCGGTCGCCCATATCATCGACATGCATCAGCTCACCAAAGACCCAATCATCACGCTCAATGAGCATGTAGACACGCCCTCGTCTCCCGTTCGGAAGATGAGCGCCTTCGAGCTCGCTCGCTACCTCGACTATTGTAGCGAGATGCTCTCGATCGTCGGTAAGGTCTCCGCCCTCTATGCCCAAGAGATCCCCGACTCCGAGGTCGTAGCGGCGGTCAAGGATGTCGAGGATCTCACGCTCGACCTCTGCGAGAAGATTTGGCAGAAAATCGTGCTCATCAATCGAGCGCTTTAGCCAAGTGTTGAGCCCAGAGTTGAGCCCAGAGCTGAGCCCTGTCTCACCCGCTTAAGGAAGGAATTGCTCCTCTGGGTCGAGCGCATAGGCCGGACGCACTTGGTCTCTCGATAGAAGCCCTCTCATGACCATGGAGAACAGCTCGGTTGACGCCTGCCAAGGGCCGTGCCTTACATCTACAGAGTCGAGCAGTACATAGATGAGGTAGCGTGGGTCTTGTGTCCTGCCGTAGCCAATAAACGCAGATTGAAACGAGCCATGTTGATACTCTTGGGTGACCTTATTAAACAATCGAGTTGTCGCGCTTTTCCCCGCGACCTGAGCGCCCTCGACGTTCACTGCTTGCGCAGTCCCATCGCTCACCGCCTGCTCAAGCCCCTCGCGCGCGATGGCGATCGCCTGATCACCTAAGACTCGAACGCGATCATTGGGCTCAACACCTTCGCTCATGATCAAGCGTGGCTTCACGAGATACCCGCCATTGGCGATCACGGCCATCGCCCGTGTCACCTGCAAAGGGGTCGCGCTCATCCCGTAACCAAAGGAGCGATAAGCGCTGATGAGCCTCGCCTTACGCTCCTTGAGCGCTTGTAGATTGGTGAGCTTGCCCTCCTGCTCCCCCAAGCCAAGGCCCGTTCGTTTACCAAAGCCAAGGTGCCTTAAATACTTATCATGTCGATATACTCCGAGCTGATGACTGACTTGAACCGCACCGACGTTCGAGCTGTTTGAGATCAGCTCAACGGGGGTCATATATGAGACCGGTTTGGCGTCCTTAACCGTATGCTTCCCAACCTTATATGACCCTTCATAGCCAGCCACTTTACTGTCGCGGTTCAGCTCACCCTCCTCTACGGCAAAGGCGACGATGAGGGGCTTCATCATCGAGCCAGGCTCATAGTCGTTCATCAGCGCTGGGTGTCCTGAGCGCTCCGAAGCCTTTGTCGAATCTTGAGACGTGTCACCTCTCGCGTGAGCGAGCGCGAGGAGCTCTCCCGTGCTTGGGTCCATCACGATCACCACCCCCTCTCTCACCTCAGACTCCTGTACGGCGCTCTCAAGCAGTCGCTGGCTGATCTCTTGTGCGCTTGAGTCGATCGTGAGGGCGAGCCCCGCCTGATCAGCGCCCCATGAGGAGGGTGTATGTAGATGGATCTGATCAGCGATCGAGCCAAGCTCAGGGAACCGCTCGAGGTCAAGAGGCTGGCGATACCTGTCCAAGAGCGGAAGCCTCTGCTCCTCAAGGGTCGATGACACCTCTGTCATCACCGCTGTTGTAGCTTCAATAGGTGAGCTGTACTCGCCTGGCGTCTGACAGCCCAGCCCTGCCACAAAGGCCCAACAGGTCATCAAGGACCTTTGAGTTGAGGGGTCTAACTTCATATAATCGACTAAACGCACTGGCATCTCGATGCTCCTAGAGGTCGTTTGGGCGTTCAAGAGGAGATGACTTCAGGCTCATCCCCTCTCATCAATCAAGGCGCTGTGCTCACGTTGTGTGCTTTATTGCTACATATCATGCTCTTGAACACAGCTACACACACGCTCCCCAATGTAGACAAAGGTGTCAACCGCTTAAGGCAATCTTATAAAAAATAATGAGGGCACTTGAGGAGATGAGGGGCTTGGCTTATGTGCTCAACCTTAGGAGGTGCCACAGTGTTCAAGCTCATCTTCATCATCAGCCTGAGTCTGTCTCTGATCAGCGGGTGTGCTTCGCCTTACCGACAGCTGATCTCCCCCAATGTTGAGCTCGGCGCCGAGCGTGTATTGATCCGCGATGTGTCGGTCTTTACCGCTACAGACACCAAGCTGTTGCCTCACCATGATGTGCTGATCGGCGAGGGGCGCATTCAAGCGCTCCAGCCCACAGGGGAGCCCCCACCTCCTCACGTCTTCGTCATTGAGGGCGCAGGCAAGACCCTCCTCCCAGGGTTCATCGACACGCACGTCCACGCGACCTTCTCAGGCTCCACCCCCTACGAGGTGATCAGCCCTGACCCGCGTCATAATCTGCAGGCCTTCCTCTACGCCGGCGTGACGACCATCTATGACCTGGGCGGGAGAGCGAGTGAGCTCGCTGAGCTTAAAGCGCAGGTGCAGAGCGGGGAGCTGATTGGGCCACGGATCTTCCATACCCATATCCCGATCACGGTGCCTGGGAGCCACCCCCTGCCTGCCACCGAGACCGTGATCCCTTGGCCTCTGAACAAGGTCGTCTCCTGGCTCATCCCTCAGATTGAGTCGCTTGAGCAGGTCGATGAGGTGATCGATGATTACGTCGCTCGTGGGGTTGATTATGTGAAGCTCACAGCTGATCAGTTGCCCCCTGGGACGCCCGAGATGGGTGACCCGATCTTAAAGGCCTCGATTGAGGCGGTGAAGCGAAGAGGGCTCAAGGCGGTCGTGCACATCGGCGGGGTGGATAAGGCCCTCGTCTCGGCTCAGGCTGGCGCCACAGCCCTAGTGCACCACACATGGCGTACCCCGATCTCCGAAGCCGAGGCTCAACAGCTCGCTCAGACTGGGGTGTTTTACATGGCGACGCTCGCCGCATGGGAGACGACGGTTCAGATCGGGGCAGGGCGTCATGTGCCCTCTCGGCTCGCCGAAGAGATCAGCCCACCGATCTTGGTGGAGTCGATTAGAGGCGCTCGTGGGAGCGCCCTGCTTGAGCTCCCCTCTGTGGGTGAGATGGTACGCTTCGCGACCCAGATGCGTCCGACCTGGGCGCCCAGCATTAAGCGCCTCTATGAGGCAGGGGTCCCCTTCCTGATCGGGACAGACGCCGGTGTACCAGGGATCTATCCTGGGAGTAGCCTCCATGACGAGCTCCGCTACCTGAGCGAGGCCGGGATCCCTAACGCAGAGCTCCTGATCGCCGTCACTCGACGTGGCGCGGAGTGGTTTAACCCTGAGGCCGACTTTGGCACGATCGAGGTCGGCAAGGTCGCAGATCTCGTGCTCTTGGATGGTGACCCGCTCGTAGACATCACCCACAGCTCCAAGATCCACCTCGTATTTCGTGATGGCAGAGCCCTTAAACGGCTCACTCAGGGGTATCCAACCGCTCGTTAGTACTTCCTAAACTTGAGCTTATAGGTCTCATTACAGGAGTAGCTTTCCTCATCCACGGGGACGACCTTCAAGATATACAGCCCTGTGTCATCTTGCCCTGAGCCCCTGTCTTGCCAGGTTAGGATGTCATCTTCATTACTCCCTCTGGTGCTCGAAGCGATATAGTTGTTGGCCTCACAGGAGTCGTACAGGTGCGGGGCGCTCTCATCAAAGGGCAGGCTTAAAGCTTGGTATAAGTAGATGTCATAGTCATGACCTGCTGGGATCTCTGTGAGCTCAACCGAGAGCCACCTTCGAGAGGTCTCAATCGAGTCATCATAAATAAAACAGTAATAGTCCTCATCGCCGACCGAGTCGATGCTCCCTCCCTCGATATATCGATTGATGGTTCGAGTCGTTTCCTGGTTCAAGTTAAAATTAAACCGATAGCATGTCCTGCAGGTGTCATTTGATCCATTCATCTGCTCGATAACGTCTAGGTTCCTCTCCACAACCCCATTACAGTCCTCATCCACGAGGTTGCCACAGAGCTCAGGTGACGGGTAGACCGCCCCTTCACACTCCTCCCAAGGGCCCCACCTACACTCGCTGGTACATGTCTTGTATTGGACGCCCATCCGACAGGCGCCCACGGCGCTGTCTCCACAGCTTCTCTGCGTTCGATCGCCAGGGATACACTCCCCCGAGCTCTCATCACAGCTCCCCCACTCTCCCCACGCGCACCCATCCTGACAGGTCCGCTCTCTCACTCCACACGCCCCACACACTTGAGCTTCAACCTCTGTGCCCATACACGCGCAGATTTGGTCTTCATCAACGGCGCCATCGCAGTCATTATCAATCCCATCCAGGTCATCGGGCTCATGATAGTCTGGGATCAAGCTGTAGTCAGGCTCCTGCCATCTCCCCTCCGCACAGCGCTGTACGCTCCCCGCACACACGCCCTCTTGGAGCGTGGATCTCGGTGGGTTGATCAGCTCCTCGTCGATCCGCCCATCACAGTCATTGTCGAGCTGGTCACATGACTCCTCACCGTACCCTGAGATCAGCTCGTAGCTCGGTGGCACCCACAGCCCGCCTTCACAGCGCTTGGTCATCCCTGTGCAGACGCCCGTGTTGAGCTCAGCAGGGGGGGGGAAGGAGCAAGCGCCTCCACACAAGGTTTGACCCTCTTGGCATACGGTCACGATCACGGCGTCGGCACCACCTGATGAGGTCATCTCATTCGGGAGGTCGCCAGATCTCAAACATGAGTTGAGCGCGCCAAACACAAAGAGGGATACAAAAAGCTGTCTCACGTGAGCACCTTAAGTCAATGGATTATCTATTGAATAACCCATGACCTCTGGTGATTCAAAGGTTTAAATCTAAGCTATCGGATCAGCCCTGGACGATACCAAGGGTGGTGGTGCTCACCCTTAATGTTCAAGAACCCTAAGCTCACGCTCGGGCTGAGCGCGTAGACGTCGTGCCACCAACAGGTCGGGAGAAAAAGCACCTCCCCCGGCCGAAGCTCAAGCTCATAGACCTGCCCCTCTAGCTCTTTGGGGAGGCGCTCCCAATCCATCTCAAAGTAGTTGCTATCCATCACGTTAAGGAGCAAGGTCCTGCTTAAAGGAGAGATAAGCCGAAAGCGCTTCACGCCTCTGATCTGAGCGTAGAGCACCGAGAGTGGGTCGTAGTGCAGGCTGGTGTGGGTGCCCGCTGGCCCAAACCACAGGCTACTTTTCTTACGGACGATCCCCCCCTCTAGGTAGGTCTCCACCTTTGGGCTGAGGTCCTCGAATAAGACCTCCATGCCCTCATTCGAGAGCACGTTGTGGTTGCCAATCAGGTAGAGCTCGTTGCTCCGCCCTGCGCTCGCGACACGATCGATGAACTCACCAAAGCGCCCGTCGGTTTGGAAGAGCTTGACGTCTTGGTTTGTTCGTGGGTTGTCCGCTGTCCCTTGGCTAAAGGTGATCGGCAGGTGCCCTACGCGCTCCTTTAGGCCCTCATCTGTCCAGCGCGTTAAGGCCGGCCAGTCTCGCGCGACATCTGTCAGGATGACCGGCTGGGATCCGCTCAGGTAGCGCCTCCTCAGCTCATCAGGGCTCACCCCCTCACGGCGCTCCACCTCTGGGGGGCGGTTACGCATATTGACCGCGAAGTTTAAGGCGTTAGACTGCCTGAGCCTGAGGGCCTCTCGACGCCATGCGCGAGCCATTTTGAACGCTACAGAGCCGAGGGTCCGCGTCACCTCTCGTGTGGCGAGGGTAGGCGTGATCCCCTCGCTCACGAGCTCATCGATGAGCTCACGCGCGGTGGCCCCCTCAAGCGCGCTCTCCGTCACCCAGCGCTCCCAGTCGTCGCTCAAAGTCCAATCGATGGGCTCTTGCCCAGCGCTCATCTCATCGCTCATCGCGCCTCACTTGCCCTCTGCGCCACCCCCCTCAGCTCCACCCTCACTGGGCGGGCTCATATCAGGCTCAAACATCTGCGCGCCCGCCCCTGGTGGATCCTCAAATGGTACGTCGTCCTCTGCGCCCTCGGGTGCAGGCGCCCCTGCACCATCGAAGCCAGCAAAGTCATCATCCCATGTTCCAGTTTCTCCAGCGCCTGTACCACCCCACGTCGATAATCCACCAGCTGGGCCATCATTGTCGTCCCATGTCCCTGAGCTCCCTGCGCCAGGAGGGTCGTCCCATGTCCCTGAGCTCCCTGCGCCTGTACCACCATCCCAATTTTTTTCTTCTTCCATCGTTGGCTCCTGCTCAACGATACAGCTGAAGCTTGCGCCGATGAGCGCGCTCGCGATGATCGGCTTGAGGATTGGGGTTGTTGGCTTTTTCTTGAGCGCCATGATTCACCTCTTTTACTGAACGTTTAACCTTTTAAAAACAAGATTAAATCAAGGCTCAAGCTTACGCAACGCTTGATAGGCAGACAAGTAACCATTCAGGTAATTAGGTAATTAGGCTCACTTCTCCAGAGCTTATGTTGAACGTAGGCTCGGGAGTGGCCTCTAATATTGAATGACCTCGGTCAAGCGGAGTCACCTGATCGCTCTCTAGCCAACCCCTTCAAGAGCGATAGCGCCATCAGCGATGTAACCAAAGCACCCAGTCATCGTCGCTTGGTGGGTTCAGTTGATGCTGTTGGCCTCCTTGATACTCACCCGCTGAGGTGAGGGAGCCTGAGCGAGGGTCAAGCCACGAGGCGCTCCAGGTGCCGTTTAGACCTTCAAGGGTGAGGGTGATGGGACCCCCGTCGCCCTCATCCCATGTGTCATATTGACCCATGAGTAAAAATAAGAGCTGGTCACCTTGGTCATCAGCGAGCGCGAATTTACCTCCTTGAGGGGCCACGAGGTCAGGTCGAGGATGCATCTGTTGGTAGTCCTCACCGAGCTGACCTCTGATAAATTCTTGGGTAATTTTGAGCCAAGTCGCTGAGTCAAAGAGCTCGATCGCTTGAGGGATAGGGAAATATCGATCGCACTCCGTAATCCCTCGAGGGCAGTAGAGGGTGTTGTGCCGGACGCTAAACCCAACCCCGCCCGAGATCACCGCTTTCCAAGCCGCGCGACGAAGATCAGCGGGGGTGTGACCGTTAAGATCCACAAGATCCTCGCTCCAGTTATCATTGTTGAGCGCGGGGATTTGATCGGAGCGTTGATAGGCGGTGATCAGCTCGCTGATCGTTGAGTTACGGGCGCCGACGCTGTTGAAGGTCTGATCTTGCATCACGAGATCGCCTGAGCCACCTCCATAGCGACTCGAGACAGGGTGCTCGTAAGGGTCGAGTGACCGGACCTGCTCTCCAAACCAATCGACCCATGACTGATCCCGATACTCGATCAGGTCAATCCCAGTGTTGAAGAGCACCGCTGGGAAGCTTGAGATGCGAGCGATCGCGTAGCGAATCAACAGCCGCTCTTGAGGCGACCGTGGTCCGAATGAGGGTCGCCCTGAGTCGTCGGTGTAGAACATCACGTCGACACCGACCCCTCGCTCAGTGAGTAGCTCAAGGCGTCGCTCGAGCCTCCTCCACAGCTCAAGGTTCATGGTGAGCTCTCCCACATTGGAGAAGGCGAGGTCGTGTTCAGATAGCCTGAAGTTAATCAGGTTGATGTGGTGTGCTCCTAAGAAGTCTGCGAGACGTATAAAGTCTTCCTCCTCCGCGTCATCAAGCATCCCATGAACAAATAAGCCCATCGGCACCACCGGAGAGCCGTCTAGCTCACGCCACTTATTCGGTGAGCTCGGGTCCGCGGTGAGTAGCCCTGGGTGACCCGAGGCGACAGCGGTCAGCGCTCCGCTGTGGCCATCTAGCGTGAGCTCCTCTGAGCGTGTCTCCCAGCGCCAGATGCCTAGCTGTGTAGGCATAAACCCCACCCTCCATGTCGAGTCGCCATCATAATAGGCGGGGATCGTGAGCTGCTCACCTGAGCGCTCATGGGTGAAGATCGCGTTCATCTCAAGAGCGAAGGGTTGGCCAGAGTAGCTCCTGTGTTCAAAGGAGAGGACGTGGCGCCTCCATTTCCCGACCGTTGGTCCAGCGGGTGGCTCTTCACCCCCTAGAGGCTCACCTCCAGTCATTTGGCCCGCCTCGCCACCAGTCGCTCCTGCGATGACTCCCGCGTCTAAACTCTCCCCTCCTCCCCCAGAGACCCCTGCCATATCTCCCGCCTCACCTCCCGCGAGTGGCGCTACGCTGTGTCCCCCAGGGGAGCCCTCGTGAGGGATCGTCCACAGTAGCCAATCTCCGTGGGTGGTGTGACCTGTGAAGTGATGGACGGGCGTCAAGCTACCTTGCTCATCGACCCAATAGATGACGTGGCTCGTCTCTCCTGGTACGTCTTGAGCGACGAGTAAACGTAGCTCTGAGATCAAGTGAGGGGCGCCGAGGTCCAGCTCTAGCCAGCTCTCACCTTTGACCCCAGCGTTCCACATTGACGTGGGTAGCCCGTCTACAGCGAGGTTCGGAGGCTGAGCGCTGAGGTGGCTTGAGGCGAAGATCGGGCGACCGAGGGCGAGGTTAGAGGAGCTCGCCCCTCCAGCGCTTGGTAGCCCTGTGAGCTCCAGCTCTCCCCAAGCGACGACGGAGGGGCTACGTAGGGTCACGACCCGCATTCTTTGTGTGGGTTGCTGGGCTCGCTCGGGGTAGAGGGTCACCGCTGGAGGGGAGCTCGACCCTCCGAGCTCTACGTCAGGCTGAGGAGCCTCAACCTCACAGGCGAGGAGCGTGAGTGAGGCGATGAGCGTGGGCCAGATGAGCCATTCGCTCCGCGGAGCGACGCTCATGGCCAGACCAACTCAACAATGTCGGTTCGCTCTTGAACGTTTGCGATCTGAGTGAAGCGCGCGAGTGAAGAGACCATGAAGTATAAGGTCTGACCAGAGGTGGGCCTCCAGTTTTCGGGAATATGAGCGTACTGTTTAATGTGATCCCCCGCTACGGAGGTCATGTTCTTGCAGGTCGACCCCTCCGCGAGCCACTCCCAGGTCGCGGCGTACCACTGGCCATTGTAGTCCATAATCACCCAAGGGTTAGCGACCACAGCGACGGTCCCATCCCCCGAATTTCGAGGGATCTCAACGGGGGGCCAAACGTTGGCTTTGTCATACTCTAGGCAGATCACCCCGCCCTCAAAGCGCACCGTCAGCTGGCTCGTAATGGGCCACCCTGAGACGTCGGTATGTAGCCAGGTGACTTGGTTCAGCTCAACCGGCAACTCACCCCCGGTCGCCCCACCGATCGTCCCCCCTGGGAGCGAGAAATCACCAGAGTTGGTGAGCGCCCTGTCTTCGTTACCTACAGGTGACACCGCGTGGACATGGACCGACTGCCCCGCGTGACTCATGAGCTCTTCATCCGTAAAATAGATCACATAACGATGGTCTCCTTCACTCACACCACAGGCCGTCCCAACGGCCTCCTCTTGCATCTCCTCTGCCCGCGCTCGCTTCACAAAGCTACCCGTCTCATTGTCACCCCCAGCATAGACCTCGACCTCAACCGAGGGAGCCCAGCCTTGATGACACGCCCACCCGCTGACGGCCCATCGGCCTTCGCTTTGCCCGACGCTGTCCACGTAGCCGATGACCTCTCCGCTTGGATCAGGCGTTGGGCCAGAGGGAGGCATGATCATATCTCGCTCATCAGGGCAGTCAGCGGGACAGCTCTGCGGGTCCTCCGATGGATCACAGCGCTCGTCACCACACGTCATCACGCTTGGGGGCGCCATATCGCTCATATCGCCACCTGTGGCTGGGCCCATCTCCTGAGCGGTTCCAGCATCCGAAGCGCAGTCAACAGGGCAGGTCTCTGGTGACTCCATCACATTACAGACCAGGTCACCACAATAGGCACAGTCGAGCGGACAAGAGGTGGCGTCCTCCGAGGGGTGGCAATGTCCATCACCGCATATGAAGCTCGGCGCTCCTCCAGAGGCAGGGGTGGGCTCTCCCGAGCTGTTTGAGCTCCTGTCTGGCTCCTCAGCACAGCTGATACACACGATCATAAGAAAAGAGCTGAGCCAATGAGTTGCCTGTGACATGATCTGATCTCCCGGTGAGCGTGGATTCATATATCTGAATATCGCTATCTAGCTGTAGTGGATAGTTAAATATGCTCCCATCGTGTTCTCTGCTGAGGTGAGGGGAGAGCTCGGTTACGCAGAGCTCAACCGTAAAGTCCGTGAGCGGTAGGAGCTCATCTGAGCTCTCGCGATCATAGATTGGATATGTATTTTTATTGACCAAACGTTATGCAAAGAGTATATCCGTTAATAATCACTCATACTTACTCGCTTAGTGGGGGCCTTATGACCATCTCTTTCCGTTCTCGATCCTGGGGCTCTCTAACGCTCCTCTGTGCGCTCCTCTGTGTGTTGTGTGCCTGTACGGAGGACTCAGAAAAGAGCGCCGACTGCGCGCCACTCCCAGCTGGAGTTGAGGTGGGCGCTCAAGGTGGTGAGGCGCCTAGTGGGGGAGTGGGAGCCGGCAAAGCGGATGAGGTCTGTGAGGAGGCGCCCGCGTGCCCTGAGCTGGTGTGTCCAGAGCTTGAGTGCCCTGAGGGGCCCGCTGAGCCCGAGAGGAGATCCCTTAACCTCCGTCTTGACGACGACAACCTCTACGCGTGGCGTAAGACCCGCGCGAGCCTAAACCCTGAGGAGGACGTGGTCTTTTACTGGGTAGGCTATGTGTACAATCAAGAGGCGAAGGACCCCGCTAACTTCGGACCTAATGACTACAACGTCACCTTCGAGTCCCCACTCTTCCGCTTCGAGGGCTTCAACGTCGCCCGCTTCGCTGAAGACCCCGCCGGTGGCTACACGATGCTGAGCCGTGAGGTGTCTGTCTATCAAGACCCTAACACGGGCGCGGTCATTGACTGTTGGCGTAACCCACTCCTCGAGGGTCGGCCCGAGGTACAGGTGATGCACGTCGCGAACGACCCCGTGAACTTTGGGGTCGGCTCGGTGAACTATATTGAGCTTGGCGACCGTGTCTCTTTCTTCTCTGACGTCTTGATCTCCTACCGTTCTCCTTTAGCAGGCTCCGAGGAACTCAGCCCCTACTCAGCGAGCGACGTGTATCAGAGCAACGAGCTTTTTAATTTCTACGCCTCACGAGCAGACCTTGAGAACGAGGCGCTCGACTCTGTGCCGGTTGAGATCTCTTGGAGCCGAGTCGGCCAGTATCTCCCGTGGATGCAGATGGGCGACCGCCCTGGCCAGCTCGTCTATCACGTCCGTGGCTACAAGGTCATGGGTGGCGTCGACGCGCTCCCTGACTCGCTCAAGCAGTGGACGCTGGACGTGGCTGGAGAAGAGTTCATGCGCGCCCCTGAGGAGGTCCCACAGGGCTACACACCCAACGCCACCACCTGGCGAGTCTTCAAGGCTCAGCTTGAGTCAGGCGACTACACACCTACCTGTAACAACTAAAGGAGCTCCCTGATGAGAGCATATAGCTTATTTTTAATCTCTTTACTGTCTTTGGGCGCCTGTGGTGAGCCCTCATCTAACACCCAAGGCGGTGGCGACAGCCCAATGGGAGACTGTCGTCAGGAGGGTCAGCGCTGTGTTGACGGCTTTAGCTGTGAGCAGGACGCTACTGGGGCCTACTCCTGCGTTGAGGAGGCCGTCGGGGGCTCCCTGCCCCCTGTCGCAGGGCAAGAGGTGGCCGGTGTAGAGAGCCCTGCAGGTGTTGAGGCTCCCGCAGGTGCTGAGGCCCCCGCAGGTGTTGAGGCTCCCGCTGGGGTGGAGGCCCCCGCCGGGGTGGAGGCCCCCGCTGGTATGGAGGTGCCTGCGGGTACAGAGGCGCCAGAGGGGGGCTCTACAGGGGTAGGAGGGGAGCCTGTAGGGGGTGAGGTCTCTGCTGGCGCTGAGGCGCCTATAGGAGGTGAGCCGGTGATCACAGAGGCGCCTTGCGCGAGCGCCCCTGCCGGATGTCCAGACCTCGGCTGGGTTCAAATCGAGGGCGGTGAGTTCACCATGGGCTCAGAGCTCGGTCAGCTCGATGAGCGCCCGCTCCGCGGTGTCCAGGTCCCCACCTTCCACATGATGCGGAGCGAGGTGACCGTCTCGATGTACCGCGCCTGCTATGACGCGGGCGCCTGTAGCGCGCTGAGCACCTTCAGCTCCGCGTGCACATGGTCAGAGACCCCCGACAGCAAAGAGGAGTACCCTGCGAGCTGTATGACCTGGTTCCAGCTCCGTGACTTCGCGGAGTGGGTAGGCGCCCGCCTCCCCACCGAGGCCGAGTGGGAGTTCGCGGCCCGTGGTCGTGGCCGTGACGTCGTGTACCCTTGGGGGACCGACATCCCAACCTGTGAGCGCGCGACCTACTTTGGGTGCTCTGATGGGATGACCGTGGTCTGTAGCCTGCCCGACGGCAACACCCCCGAGGGGCTCTGTGATATGGCTGGGAACGTCTGGGAGTGGGTCCAAGATGAGTACCACAGCGACTACCAAGGCGCCCCTAACGACGGCTCCGCCTGGTGCGCGACAGACGGCTGTGAGGC
>Ga0181593_10003120_pt1 | contig 15253 bp, 7 predicted proteins | sample 071ome_19_FD_133756 | JGI IMG/M metagenome (GOLD analysis project Ga0181593, IMG submission 133756) | Coastal salt marsh microbial communities from the Groves Creek Marsh, Skidaway Island, Georgia - 071413AT metaG (megahit assembly) | ecosystem: Environmental > Aquatic > Marine > Intertidal zone...
ACACCACCAGCAGGGGCGCCACCCTCAACGCCACCGGCGGGGGTGCCACCCTCAACGCCACCGGCGGGGGTGCCACCCTCAACGCCACCGGCAGGGGCGCCACCCTCAACGCCACCGGCAGGAGCGCCACCGGCAGGAGCGCCACCGGCAGGAGCGCCACCCTCAACACCACCAGCAGGGGCGCCACCCTCAACGCCACCGGCAGGGGCGCCACCCTCAACGCCACCGGCAGGGGCGCCACCTTGCGGAGCGTTAGGGCAGCCCTCTTCATATGAGCCACCGTGTGGGCAGAGCCCTGGAGAGCTAGAGAGCTCGCTGAGGCTTGTGTGGAGGGCAGGGGCCCCTGAGAGATCTGGCGCTCGGTTGAGGCTCACCTCTGGCTCAATGTCTGAGCCGAGCCCTTCAAATCGATCTAGGTCTTCTCCTGAGCTGTTGGAGAGGACAAAGCTAAAGTCATTGCTGTTCGCGAAGCGGAAAGAGCTCTGGCTCATCACGAGCCCCTCTGGCGCGCTCGACCAGCTCGTGAGCGTCTCATCACTGTAGAAGGCTACTGCGCTCCTGCCCGGCATACAGCCTCGCTCGAATGACAGCTTCACTGATGCGTTATAGGCGACAGACAGGCCCGCGAGGCTCAGGGGGCGCTCTGTCGTGTTGACGAGCTCAATATACTCCTCTGCAGGCTCGACCACCGCGTCGATCATCACCTCATTCAGCACGAGCTCACCTAGCGCTGGCGTGTCACACTGTGGAGCGGGCTCACCTCCGAGCCCTCCCCCCTGAGCTCCCCCTGCTGGAGCGCCACCCTCTCCCCCAGTTGGTGAGCCTCCAACTGGGCTCCCCCCTGTAGGTTGCGCTGGGCATCCCTCCTCCAATCGGCCACCTGCACCACAGAGCCCCGCCGAGTGCTCGCTCCCAAACAGGCTCGTGTGTAGCGCAGCAGGGCCCTCTGTGAAGTCTACAGCGCGGTTGATGCTCACCCCCTCCTCAATGAGCTCTGTGGTCGCGCTCAGCTCGCTGAGCAGGTCTCCCCCTGCGTTCACGAGCTGAGCGAGCACGTCTCCGCTGTTCGAGAGGCGATAAGATAACTTCTCATAACTTAAATTGACGGGTTCACTCGACCAAGCCCACGCCTCTTCATCTCCCCACAGCGCCCCAACGCTGTTAGGCGCCATGCAGCCTGTTAAGAAACGCACCTTGTCTGAGCCTCGGTAGACGATCTTGAGCCCGCTGAGGTCGACGTAGTCACTGTGGAGGTTCGCGAGCTCAAAAAATTCACCCGTCGCCTCATCAACCGCGTCTACTAACACCTCGTTGATGATCAGCGCGCCACTCGGAGGTGGGTCACAGCTTGTAATGATCTGGGTGCCTCCGACTGGAGTCCCCTCTGTCTCTCCCCCGATTGGGCCCATCGTCCCCCCTGTTGGTGAGGCAGGACAGCCCTCTTCAAGCGCCCCCCCCCCGCCACAGAGGCCAGCTGAGTGGGGTGTATTGAAGAGCGCAGTGTGCTGTGCGGAGGGGCCCTCTGTGAAGTCTACCGCTCGGTTGACGCTGACCCCCTCCTCGATCAAGTCGGCGGTCGCGCTGAGCTCACTTAGGACCTCTCCACTCTCGTTGACGAGCTCGGCGAGGATGTCACCGCTGTTCGAGAGGCGGTAGGAGAGTTTCTCGTAGGTGAGCCCTGTAGGCGCTGTTGACCACGCCCAAGCAGACTCATCACCCCAGAGCGCCCCAACGCTCTTAGGCGCCATACAGCCTGTTAAGAAGCGGACCTTGTCTGAGCCTCGATAGACGATCTTGACGCCCGCTAAGCTGACCGCCTCGTCGTGGAGGTTCGCGAGCTCAAAGAACTCCCCAGTGTCCTCATTTACGGCGTCTACCAGCAGCTCATTGATGATTAAAGCGCCCATCGGCGGGGGCGGACATGTCGTGCTTGACGACCCTCCTGTCCCCCCACCGTTGACCCCTCCAAGAGGCGTCCCCCCCCCAACGTCTCCTCCTGTCATCGCGGGCACACAGGCGCAGATCCCCGTGGAGACGCAGAAGGGGACCTCGTCCTCACCACAGGACTTTGCGCAATCTACACCCGCCCGAGCGCACTCCTCGTCTGAGTCACAGCCGGTGAAGATGAGCGTGAGGGGGCCTGCGCACAGTAACATCGTGCTCAGTATGAAGTGCAGCGGACGCCTTTGTCCTCGTCGTTGAGCTCTCATATCGTCTCCATCTTATCAAGTCGTGTGCTCCGGATAATCACCAGTTCACTTACTCGGTAACACAGAGCGCGGGTGAGGGTCACTCAGAAAGGAGCCACCACACTAAGCCACTTGTCAGTAAGACCCCGCTCGTCCCCCACAAGACGTCAGACGCGGTCCGGTTGTTCTCCATGTCCCTGATCAGCAGGCGGTATTCAGTGCGACCTGCGTCGGTCCCATCCGTCCTCGCGAGCGTGTCCGCGTCATTTCGCGCGCTGAGCGCTTGGTACCCAAACACGCTCCCTAAGATCGCGGTGAGCGCCCCTGTGCCCATGAGCGCCCACGCTGGCCACAGGTCTGTAGCGCTCACTCGACCCTTCTCAGGGTTCATGTAAACCATGAGCTCTTGTACGTTCCCCTCTGTCATGTTTATGACCCGTTGCTCTGTGAGGAAGCCCGGCAGGATGAGCTTGAGTTGATGAGCGCCGACTGAAGTAGGGAAGGCGCTCAGAGGGGTCTGGCCAATAAACTCTTCATTGAGCAGGATGTTGGCGCCCTCAGGTGAAGAGCGTACGGTGAGCAGGCCTCCGAGCCCAATAGGGATCAACCTGACGTTGAGCTTGACCCGCTGACCACGTGACACGTTCAACATCCTTGAGGTTGGGGTGTGGCCCTGAAGCTCAAAGTCAAACTGGCGACGGCCAGGTGAGAGGACCCCTCGCCATGGGGTCTGCCCAAGTGAGCTCCCGTCGAGCGAGAGCTTGGCGCCTGATGGGTTGCTCTCTACGATCGCGACCGCCTCATCGAGCCTCATCTGAGCAGACTTCACGCACTCGCTCGCGGCCTTCCTCGTCTGCTCTGTGAGGAGGTTTGAGTCAAGCGCCTTTGTGCAGTTGTCTAGCGCCTCTCCGTGGCGCTCAAGGGCGGTGTAGACCTGCGCGAGCCGGACACGGAGGTCGGGGTGCTCGATGAGCTTAAGAGCCTTGAGATACAGGCGCTCAGCTTGATCGAATTGACCTTGTTTATAGAGCTCTTGAGCTTGTTTATGGAGCGCGACGGCCCGACCTGTGTCGCTGTCCTCTTGAGCGTGCGTACGTCTAGGTGTGAGCGCCAGCGCGCTGGTTAAGCAAACGAGCGAGATGAGCGTCCGTAGGTGGCTCCAAAGCCAGCGCTCACCTAGATGAACAGTGGAGAGTGACCACGGTGAGGAGGAGCAGGACTTGAGGGGTGTCCGCTTAAGCATGTGTACAGACCTCATCAGGTAAGTCTCTATGAACAAGGGCTGAAAAGATATGTGATTCGCGGTGTGCTGTCTAGTGCTGAAGGGCTTTTCGTAGGGTCGCGTTACCCTTCAGGACCGCTCGCCTCTAAAAACCACCAAAGAGCGACTCGAGCTTTACCCGGACGTCAGAGCTCTTTAGGGTCCTGTGTTTGCTCTTAAACCCTTTCAGCCTTACTTGGATCGGCCAGCTCTCTGACTCGGGTTTCTCAATGGTCTCAGGGGTCTTACCGATCCGTTTACCCTTATAATAGATCGTCGCGCCTGACGGCTTAGAAGAGACACGGACTCGGACCCGCTTGTCTCTTGGCTTGACGCGTCGCTTCCCTTTAGGCGCTGAGGTCGCTTTAGAAGGAGCGCTCCCCTCAGCGGTGGCGGTGCGCGCTGTGGTCCCTTGTGTGGCCCCCTGTGTGGTCCCCTGTGTGGCCGTGACCCCTTGTGTGATCCCCTTCGCGTTCTGTAGGGAGACAGGTGTGGTCGCCTGCCCTGTGTTTGGCGCGCCTGTCTTGAGGACTGCGGCTTGGAGGGTCCGAGCCTTTGGGGAGTTGAGTTGAGTTGAAGTGTTAACCGTAGCGGGTCTCTGAGGGGGCTGTAGGAGCACCCAAGCGAGCGCTCCGAGCGCGACGGCGGCGATCAGGTAGCCCCCAAGGCCTCTCCTCGAACCTGTCGCTTGGGCCTCTTGTGTGCGGAGGGCCTTCGCCATCTCAACCGCGCTCTGGAAGCGGTCTGCGGGGTCTTTCTTAAGCGCCTTCTCGATGAACAGCTCGACGGCGCGAGGGACGTGTGGCGCGAGCTCGCGGATCGCGGGGGGAGGCTGGTGCGCCTGCATGTATAAGATCGCCATCGGGGTGGGCCCGTCAAAGGGGACCCGACCGACGAGCGCTTGATACGCGATGACCGCGAGCGAATAGAGGTCTGCCCTCGCGTCGAGCGGTTTGTTGTCAATCGCCTCGGGAGGCATGTACTTAGGGGTGCCCATCGCTGATGAGGTGGGGGTCTCGCCCATCCCTTTAGCGATCCCGAGGTCCATGACGGTCACCTTGCCATCTGGGGAGATCATGAGGTTTGCGGGCTTGATGTCTCGGTGGACAATCCCCCGCTCGTGGAGGGCGGTCAGCGCTTCACAGACCTGTGTCGTGATGTCCAGCACGCGGTCAACAGAGAGCGCCCCCTCGCGCTTCATGAGCTCGGAGAGGTCCTCACCTTCAAGGAACTTCATCACGATATAATGATAGCCCTCATCTTGTCCGACCGCATACACAGGCACGAGGCGTGGGGTCTCAATCTGGGCGAGCGTCCTCGCTTCATTAATAAAGCGACTGAGTGACTCCTCGTTGGACTCCTTATGGATAATCGTCTTGATCGCGACAGGGCGAGACAAGGTGAGGTCTGTGCCACGATACACCACGCCCATCCCGCCACGACCGACCTCTTCGTCGATGCGGTAACGGCTCTCTAAGACCTGATGAATCAGCGGGTCAAAGAGCTTAGGTTGAGTAAATCCGTCAGGGATCGTGTCAGACAAGCGTGCTCTCCAAGAGGCGTGGCGATGATTCGAAGGCCTCCTTACGATGTATTTATACGAATTGGTACAAAAAATGAAGCAGACACGCGGAAAATCCCCCCGCGAGGTTTGCGTAGGCTCACCAAATCTCATAGGCTCAGGCTGAAGCTACATAATCATTGAGCGAAACATGTCAAAAACTGCCCACCCTTGTTTAAGCTGTCACCAGCCGCTCCCGATCGAGGTCGTCACCTGCACACACTGTGGGTTTGCGCTTGGTAATGGAGAGGCGCCAGAGGCGTGGATGGGTGAGACGATCGACGGTAAGTATGAGGTTGAGGAGCTCTTGGGCGCCGGGGGGATGGGGATGGTCTTTAGAGCGAGGCGAGCCCTTTTAGGGGATGAGGTCGCCTTAAAGATCCTCTTCCCTCACCTACTGAAGAGCGACCTACAGCGCAGGTTATTTACGGATGAAGCCATCTCCACAGCGCAGGTGAGCCACCCCAATGTCATCACGATCTATGACGCCTATACCGATGAGCAGTACAAGGTGTCTTATATGGCTATGGAGCTCTTGCGAGGTCAGAGCTTTAAAGAGCTGATGTTGAGTGAGGCTCCCATGGCGCCAAAGCTGATCTATCCGATCTTCACTCAGGCCTGCGCAGGTCTCCACGCGGCCCATCACATGAACATCATCCACCGTGACCTGAAGCCCGATAATCTCTTTTTATCGGTCTCAGATGATGGGGAGATGGTGGTCAAGGTGCTCGACTTTGGGATCGCGACGGTCATGGGTGACGTCAAGGAAGATGAGCAGAACAAGCTCTTGGGGACCCTCCGCTACATGGCGCCAGAGCAGTGCCAAGGTGCCCCGACCTCTCCTGCTACAGACCTCTATGCGATCGGCGTCATCCTCTATGAGTCTCTGACTCGTCAACGAGCGACCGGGAAGACCGTGGACGCGGTTTTATATGAGGTCCCTCCCAAGGTGAATGAGCGTTTACCTCCAGATAAGATGGTCCCGATTGAGCTCGAGGAGCTGGTGATGCAGCTCTTAGAGAAAAACCCCGCAAAGCGACCTCAATCCGCGCTTGAGGTGCAACGGAGGCTTCAGCGCCTAGAGGACCCATTCAGGAGCTTTGATGAGCCGAGGCAGAAGCCAAACCCATTTGGTCAGACTCCATTTGGGCACACCCCAGCGTCGGTGTCTTTGTCCTCAGTAGACCCGCTGAGCGAGGAGGGAGACCACAACACCGGCATCATCGAAGGCCTAGATCGCCCCTCGAGTGGCCGTATGTGGGCCTCTGTCGCTGCGCTCTGTGTCGTCATTTTTGTGCTCACAATTTGGCTCGTGAGGTGAGCATTTAAGTGGGGCGGTCCGTGTTGTGTTAAGGAGGAGCTATGAGCGTTGAGGTTCAGGGTCAATCGAGCGACGTGATGGGACGAGCGGAGCGGGTGACGCGCGCTGGGCTCGGGGTTGTGTATCGTGCTCCGTTCATTACGCTCTTCATCTGCTCGCTGTTGACCGCGCTCGGGGCGTTGGGGGCGTCGGGCCTTAAGCTTAAAACAAAGATCCAAGACCTCCTCCCAGAGGGCGCCCCGAGCCTTCAGGCGAGCCAATCTCTAGGGGAGCGCTTGGGTAGCGTAGATATGCTGGTCGTGACTTTGTTATCTGAGGAGCTTGACCGGGTGAGGGTCGCGCTCCCAGAGATCGCTCACGAGCTAGAGGCGCTTGAGGATGTAGAGCGGGTGGTGTGGCGACAAGAGGTCTCCCTCATCGAGAAAAATGCCCTCATCACCTTCGCGAGCCTAGATGACCTTAAAGAGGCATATGAGGAGCTTACAAGTGAGATTCGACGCCGGGTCTCTGAGCGCATGAACCTCTTCGATGAGGAGGATCATGAAGGTCAGTCGGGGAGCTCGTCTGAGCGTCTATGGCCCCAACCCGAGGAGCTCGGACGTGAAGGGAAGAGCCTGCTGTGGGCTGAGTGGGAGGGGCGAGGTCAGATGAGCGAGATCGGCAGACAGTTCAAGGCGAGTGAGAGCGACTATCCAGAGTATTTCTATAACCACGCGTACAACACAATCGGCCTCAAGGTGTACCCATCTCGCTCGTCGAATGACGTCGCTTTTTGTCAAAGGATCGTTGAGCAGGTTGAGGCTACGGTGAGGCGCGCGGTCACTCGAGCGCTCGGTCCGATCGGAGCTCAGGGGGTAGTTCAGCGCGTCGACCTTGGCGGTAGCTATCGACACTTACTTAAAGAAGCCAAGAAAATTAAGGGAGACATGCTCTCCTCAACCCTCGCGTCTTTTGGGCTCTTAGCCCTCGTCCTCATCTTCGCTTTTCGGAGCGTCCGAGGCTTCGTGTGCGTGATGTTACCCTTGCTGATGGGGACGGTCTGGACGATGGGGCTCACCGCCCTGTTTGTGGGCTACATGAACCTCATCACGGCCTTTATCTTTGCGGTCCTCTTAGGGCTAGGGATCGACTTCGGGATTCACTTTTATGGTCGCTATCGAGAGGAGGTCGCGCTTGGTCGTGATGACCTAGAGGCGATGGTGCAGACCCACCTCAGCTGTGGACACGCGAGCTTGCTCGCGTCGAGCACGACCGTGGCGTCCTTCCTCGCGCTCACCCTCGCTGACTTCAAGGGGCTCAGCCAGTTTGGTGGGGTCGCGGCGATGGGGGTGATGAGCTGTCTGCTCTCAGTGTTGGTCGCCCTCCCCGCGATCGTCTTCGCTTGGGCGAGGTGGGCTCCACTTAAGCTCCTAGGTTACAAGCTCTCAAGAGCGCCTGCTACAGAGCGAGCGCGCTTCCCGCTACGAGGGAGGGCAGCGGTAGTGGGGGTTATGGTTGGGGTCACAGGGCTCGCGCTGTCTCCATGGATCCAGACAGAGCTTAACTTTAATCAGCTAGGACCCCACCCGCGACCCGCTCAGGTCGAAGACCCAACTCAAATGAGCTACAAGAGCCTCCAAATGGGGACCACAAAGGCCACCTCTCCCACCGTTATCCTCGCGCGCTCGGCCGAGGAGGCTCGCGAGCTGTACCGACAGCTCGAGGTGCTCCAAGAGGAGCCTCACTCAAAGATCTCTAGCGCCCAGTCGCTCTTCTCTCTTGTCCCAGAGCGCCAGGGAGAGAAGATCAAGTGGGTCAAGCGTCTCTGTCGGAAGCTGAAGCGTAAGGTGAAGCTCTTTGAGGGGGATGAGCGCGCGGGGGCAGAGGAGCTCTTGCGTCACTGTGACCCTGAGCCGTTCACGGCCGAGGCGCTCCCGAGCTGGGTCAAGGAGAAGTTTACGGATAAGCGCGGTGAGGTCGGGAGCTTTGTCTTTATCTCTCCTCGAGGCTCTACCTCTGATGGGGAGGTCGCGCTCGCCTTTCATCAAGAGATGCAACAACTCAAGACAGCGGACGGGAGCCCGCCTGTCATCGCTGGGCGAGCGATGGTCTGGGCTGAGGTGTTAATGGCGATCGAGAGGGATGGGCCACTCAGCTTTGGCGCCGCGCTCCTCGTCGTCCTCTTGCTGGTTTGGTTCTTTGAGCGGTCTTGGGTTGGGGTGTGCTTCGTGAGCGCGCCACTTACGCTTGGCCTTGGGGTGACGGTGGGCTTTATGGTGCTGTGTGACGTGAAGCTCAATTTCTTCAATATGCTCGCGCTCCCGACCCTCATTGGGATGGGCGTAGATGATGGAGTTCATATGTATCACCGTTACCGAGAGCTCGGTCGACACAGCGCGCGGTATATCGTAAAGACAACCGGCTTCGCCGCGAGCCTCACCACCCTCACGACGAGCATTGGCTTCGCGAGCTTGATGCTGGCTGATCACAGGGGGCTCAACAGCCTTGGCCTCGTCTCCGTCGTGGGGATGTGTGCAGCCCTCCTCGCGACGGTCCTCATCTTACCAGCCTTGTTTACGTGGTGGGATGAGCGACTTGAGCGCAGGGAGCGGGCTACGCTCCCAAAGCTGAGCGCGTTCATCACGCTCTGGGTGATCGCGCTCGCCTGCTCGGTCCTCTCTAGCTGTGACGCTACGAGCCCCCCTGCGCTCTCGGGGCCAGGAGGGCAGACTGGCCGAGATATGAGCGTGAGTAGCCCCCCCGTGACCCGTGATCAGGCGCCCCCTGATCAAGGCCCTGTCGATCAAGGTCCCCCTACTCTGACTGATCAAGCTCCTCCTGTAGATATGATGACAGTCACGCAACCGTGTGAGAGCCCCTGCGACTGTATCGCAGGCCTCGACTGTGTGCAGGGTCGCTGTGAGCAGGTAACCCCCCCTGTGTATTGCTGTAGACAGCGCCCGTGTCCTGAAGGAGAGCGCTGTCGTGATGAGCGGAACCAGGCGCGGAGCTGTGGGTCCTGTAGCTCAGCCTGTGACTGCCCAACCGGCTCAGCCTGCGAAGGGGGCCTCTGTGTCACAGCCCTAGAGGCGGTTTTCTGCTGTGATCGCTCACCCTGCCCTGAGGGGGCGCCCTGCGAGCGCTCACAAGGCTCATCTACCTGTGAGGCAGGCTGTCAGAGCGCCTGTGACTGCTGGCGTGGTCAGGCCTGTATCGAGGGTCGATGCCAAGATGACCCAGCTGGCCCCACTTATTGCTGTGATCGTGACCTGTGTCCACAGGGTGAGCGCTGTGAGCATGATGACCAGTCAGAGGGCTTGTGTCCTGTGAGAGCGTGTGTGGGAGCCTGTGACTGCCCGACTGGACAGGCCTGTGTAGGGGGGGCCTGCCAGCTGAGCGGTGAGCAGGGGCTCGTGTATTGCTGTGCGTCTGGAGACTGCCCAATCGGCCGAGCGTGCGACAGCGTTGAGGGCGCCCGTGACATCTGCCAAGGGCCACCTGACTGTCACACCGCCTGTGATTGCCTAACCGGTCTGATGTGCCTTGAGGGTCGCTGCGCGCTCCCCCCTCCAGGGACCCCCTTGACGCTCTGTTGTGACAAGGATGAATGTGAGCAGGGGCTCCTGTGTCAGTGGTCAACAGGGGTCATAAACGACTGCCCTTAAGCGCTCAGGCGAGCCCCCAACGTCTACGCAGGAGCCACTCAACGCTCAACAGCGCGCAGAGCGCCCCAAGGAGCCAGGCGCTAGACCACAGCGGGACGGCCACCCTGCGGTTTACGCGACTGACGTTGGGTTGGACACGAGGTAGGGGGCTCCATGGCTCCCCTGGCTGGAGCACCTCACCACCGCTCGCTTGAGATAGCTCCGCCATGAAGTGAGGCTTAGGGGAGACCTCTCGTAGCTCAAGAGGATCTTGGGCGACGACAAAGATGTCTTGGGCGCTCAGCTCAGCGCCCAAGATCGCGGCGCGAGCGCGAACTCGATAGGCGCCTGTCGCCTCAGGTCGCCAGCGCATGACCCCCTCGCCCCCCTCTTGGGTGATGACGGTGAGCTGGCTGATCACCTTCGCTTCAGCGAGCCCGTCGCTGATCTCTTCGATCGTGAGTTGAACGGTCGCGCCCTTCACGGGTTCATAAGATGGGCTTAAGACCTGGGCGGTGAGCTCAATATCAGCGCCGAGAGGGGCGCGCTCGCGCCCAGCGCTGACCTTGATCGGGTTCAGGCTAGGGTCACGGATCAACCAACGGATCGCGTTCCCCCACAGGCGGTGATAATAGGTCGCCCCCTCACTCTGTGGCTCAAAGGTCCAGCGCCAGAGGCTGTCGGTAGAGATCGCGAGGCTCCTGCCCTCCCCGACGTCCATCGCTGAGATGATCGGCGCGCGCCGACCTCCCTCGAGCGGTCGCCAGGCGAGCGTCTGGGCGTCTGGTTTGAGCGGACCAGCGTGGTTGTGACCCCCTAGCTTAGGGAGCCGGGCCCACAGCGCCTCATTCTCTTCAGGGATCAGCGAGAGGGCTGTGATCGGGTGGCGGAGGCCTGTTGGAGAGAGCGCAGGGGTGAAGTCCCCTAGCGTGAACGCGTCGCTCGCGTTCGGAGGGAGCTCGAAGGGTAGGAGCTCCGCGATCGGGGTCCCAGCGTAGCCTCCCGCGCTCATGCTCAGGTCCCCTCCCACCATGACAAAGCCCCCGCCCTGCCGAACATAGTCACGGATCAAGGGCAGATACCGGCTCATCCGGTAGCCTTTATATGTGAAGTTTTGGAAGACCATGAGGTCGAAGCTCCCTAAGCGCTCCTCGAAGAGCTCTTGGGTCGGGAAGGGGATCAAAGACAGCTCGTCAGGGGAGGCGGTCTCGATGCTGGCGTTTGTCCTAAGGATAAAGAAGCTGATGAGCTCCACGTTTGGGTTGCTCTGTAAATGGTGACGGAGCGCGCGCTCATCCCAGCTCGGTCGACCCACGACCTGTAAGACCCGGATCTTGTCACGGATCACCTTCATAGAGAACTGCGCGCGGTTGTTGAGCGTGACCTCCTCTTCGGGGCCCGCTTGAACGTCAACAGTGTAGGCCTCTTCACCGGTCTCTTCAGGGACGAACTCAAAGCGCACCTGCTCACTATGCACGCCTCGGCTAGGGTCATACCTCAGGAGCTTCTGAGCGAGCTGTCGTCCGCCACGCTTGAGGGTCACGTGGCGGAGGACGGGCTCCTGATAGCCTCGCGCGACGATGATCACGTCCACGCTCACGACGTTGCGAGCGAAGGCGAAGTCATCCGCGCGCACCTCCACAATAGAGACATCCTTGAGTGGCTCGGTGGGCCCTAACGTGAGCGTGTGGATCGGCGCCTTTACGCGCTGAGCGCTGAGATCCAAGCTCTGGAGCGCTCCTCCCTCATACTCCGCTTCAGAGGAGGCAGGGGCCTCAGCGCCCTCAGCGCCCTCTGTGCCCTCTGCGCCCTCTGCGCTCTGAGGTAGACGGAGCGGGGCGCTCAGGGCTGTGTCAACGCCATCGCTGATGAGCCACACTCCCGCGAGCTCATCGGCGGGTGTCCTGCTGAGGAGCTCCTCTAAAGGGGTCGTAAGGAGCGTTGACTCCCCGCTCGGCGCCTCGGAGGCGAGCGCCTCGAGCGAGTCAAAGCGCTCGAGATGCTCATCAAAGCGATAGTAGGTAACGATGTGATCTCGAGACAGGTGCTCGAGCTCGGCTTGGTGAGCACGGAGCTCTACGAGCGCCTCCTGCCAACGGCTCTGGTCTGCGCGACCAGGGAGGCTCATCGAGCGAGAGCCGTCTACGAGCACCGCGATGTGGTTCTTTACTCGCGTCACGTCCTCAAGTCGCGCGGTTGGCTGTAGAAATAACAGAAAAAGACATACAGACCCAAGCGCGCGTAGCGCCATGAGCAGACCTCGTTGGCCAGCTCGCAGGCGCCCGCTGCTCTGCCACGCGAGCCATAGCGCGATCATGATCAAGAGGAGCACCACGCCTACCGCCCACCATGACCACCCACCCAGCCAGACCACCGCGCTCTGGTTAAATTCATTCGCTGGGTCGAGCCAGCCCCTCAGCCAAGATGAGCTCACTCGGCCCTCCATTGTCTCCTGCGTAAGATCGTCAAGGTGTGCACTTGATCCTTCTTATAGTTCAGACAGCTCGCATACATGAAGAGGTTCACCCCAAACCTGAAGGCCATCTCACGTTGTCGTTCACCGCCTGGCACTACGGGGAGGAGCCAAGCGCCTGTAGGGGCTCGACCAAAGGCGCCAAAGGTGTCGTTACGACCATAAAGGATCGCGCTCATCTCCCCAAATGGGATGTGCTCGAGGGTCCGCGTACGCCTCAGCCGTCCATAGGGTTGATCGAGCATAAAGAAGCTTCGGTAGATCGTATGCTCACTCGTCACAGGGCTCAAAGCCTGCTCTGGCCAGAGCTCTGTGAGGAGGGCCCGAACGCTTTGGTCAAAGCGCTCATCACCAGGCGCCGAGATGTCATCGATGAACAACATCCCGCCCGCTCTAAGAAATTGGCTCAATTGAGCCATTTGTGCGTCGCTGAGCGCAGGGCACTCTCCTTCACCTAGCCAAATCAAGAGCGGAGCTTCATAGAGCCCATTCGCGGTCGGGTCCCCGCTCAGGGTCACCCATCGAGGTTGCTCGCGAGTCGCGACGCTGGTCCGCTTGCCAAGTTCCCACATCAGCTGTTCAGGGGCCCTTGGACGAGCGCGTGACCCGCTCCCGAGCTCGAGCAGGTGAACGCCGACCTGCTCACGCGCGCCAAAAGCGAAGCCTGCGCGGGAGGTGAGCGCCTCAAGACCCGACGCGACCGTGAGCCCTAGCGTAGCGCCCAAGGCCCCTCGTCTCGTGAGCTGTGTCATGTGTCGTCTCCTTCGATGAGCCTCTTGTGTAAGGCGAGCACAAGTCGCTTCGCGTCCTGCTCTGCTACCGCCCACCGTAGCCGAGAAGGAGAGACCTCTGGACCACGCGCGTAGATCCCAAGCGCTCGTATCGCCTCCTGAGCCAATGATCGAGGCCCCCGCTCTCCCCCGCTGAGCAGACCTCGACCAATGACGCTCACGAGGGTCCATGCCTCAGGCTCTACCGTCGCGCCACAGCGCTGAACGGCGTCAAAAAAGGGCTCTACAGGGTGAAGGTTTTGGATCGGCGCCCAGCAGGCCCAGCTCCCCTCATCATGGCTAGCGCGTGAGAGGGGGCCTGTACGCTGAACGTCAGCCTCGGTGAGCCCAAAGCGCTCTAGCGTCTCGAGGAGCTCAGGGCTCGGCGCCCCGTGCCCGTAGAGATAACAGAGGCCGGGGTGATGGGTGACCGCAGAGGCTCTTGGGTGCTCATGTGCGGTCGTGGGCGCGAGCGGGCTGACGCTCGTCCCTGAGCCGACGGGCCCTTGGGTCGCTGAGCAGATCACCTCTATCTGATTACGTCTCGCCCACTCTACCGCCTCTGCGTTCAGCACCTTGGCGCCACTGTCCGCGAGGCTCTGCATCTCATCGTAGGAGAGCTGAGCGACTCGCTGGGCCTTGGAGGCGACCCTGGGGTCGGCGGAGTATACCCCATCAACGTCTGAGCAGATCTCAGCGAACTCTGCTCCGAGCGCCGCCGCGAGGGCGACGGCGGTCGTGTCTGAGCCTCCTCGCCCTAGGCTGGTGATCTCAAGGCGCTCGCTCACGCCTTGGAACCCTGCGACGATCACGACCTTATCCTCACTTAGGGCGCTCTGAATCCGGTGAGGTTTAACCTTCGTAATGCGCGCGTTGTTATGCGTGTCGGTCGTGATGATCCCGCTCTGTGAGCCGGTAAAGGAGATCGCGGAGACCCCAAGGTCTTGGATCGCCATTGATAAGAGCGACATCGTGATGCGCTCTCCTACCGTGAGGAGCATATCGAGCTCCCTCCGCTGAGGGTGAGGGCTGATCCGTTGAGCGAGCTCGAGGAGCTCATTGGTCGTGTCACCCATCGCTGAGACGACGACGACGACCTGATGCCCTTGAGCTTTGGTAGACACGACCCGTGAGGCGACCTTCAGGATTTTCTCAGGGGTCGCGACCGAGCTCCCCCCATATTTTTGTACGATGACGCTCATCGCTTTACTCCCTCATCAGGAGGTAGACTTTGATTGGTATGAGCGACTCACAGGCGACGCGCTGTCAGTCATCTCTGTCGTAGCTTGACAGGCTGACCTTGTACCCAAGCTGAGCGCGTCGCTCAAGTTCAACTGCCTGTGGAGGGCCCTCTAAACTGTGAATGAGGCATGTGAATGACGCCTCTTATGGTCAAGAAGCGACCTAAGTGACGCACCCCGAGGGACCATGTCGTCCATGATCATTGAAAAATGTGTCGTAGATCAAGCGGCTAGATGTCAGCTATGGGCAAGCAACGCTTGGCAATGGCCCTTTTGTGATATAAGTGTACGTTTTTTATAGCCTTTACCCAGTTGCGCCGATGGGGGATAAAGCGACGTTTTCAGGGTAGAGGTGAGGGGGGGCGCTTGGAAATTATGGCGCAAGCTCACGAAGTTTCTTGACATAGAGCTAATAAATGGACTTTTTTTGTTGACACTCCTTCGAGTGGGCAGATACTTGACATCGCTTCTGTCCACTTTTCCTCGCCAAAGTGAGCGTTTATTATGTCAAAAAAGAAGAGCACCAAGAAGGCTGCTGCAAAGGCAGCTCCCAAGGCTCCAGCAAAGTCTGGCACCATGACCAAGAGAGATCTCATCAACGCGGTCGCTGAGAGCGTCGCTGCGAGCGGTTCCAATGTCACCAAGACCCAGATCACCGCGATCATCACCGAGCTCTTCGGTGCGATCAAGGGTGAGATCGTCTCAAATGACAAGTACACTCAGCCCCGCTTTGGGACCTTTGAGGTCCGTGAGCGCCGCGCTCGTGAGGGTCGCAGCCCGCAGGATCCCACCAAGAAGATCAAGATCCCTGCAT
>Ga0181593_10003123_pt1 | contig 15249 bp, 14 predicted proteins | sample 071ome_19_FD_133756 | JGI IMG/M metagenome (GOLD analysis project Ga0181593, IMG submission 133756) | Coastal salt marsh microbial communities from the Groves Creek Marsh, Skidaway Island, Georgia - 071413AT metaG (megahit assembly) | ecosystem: Environmental > Aquatic > Marine > Intertidal...
AGATTCAGATCTGAGAAATTGGTCATGTGTATCCACAGTTTGCGGACACAATCGGCCCGCGCGTCTAGTCTTGGTTGGGCCACTTCGGCCACTTCATATCCCTACGGAAACCTTCGCGTTCCTTTAAACCATTAGGGCTGCATAATCAACAGATCGTCATTTTCGCTGTCGAAGCACTGGTCTATACGGCCCAAAGGTCACTTTTTTGCAACGAAAATTCGTTTTGCTATAGGCAATATAGGTCTAAACCATCATTTCCTTGGTCGCCGTCAGTGTGACATCAGGATAGTCGCGCTCGATCCGATCAATATCCCATTGAAGTCGCGTCAGGTAAACAACGTCTCCGTCATTATCATGACTGATATGCTGTTTGTTGGCCGCAACGAACTTGTCAACGGCCTGCTTGTCACCGTTTACCCAACGGGCGCTTGTGAATTGGCTTTGTTCAAAGCGGACGGGTAGGCCGTATTCCATTTCGATCCGGCTGGCGAGAACCTCGAACTGAAGAGCGCCAACAACACCGACGATAAAGCCAGAGCCGAACGCCGGCTTGAAGACTTTGGCAGCGCCTTCTTCAGCGAACTGCATCAGAGCTTTTTCAAGATGCTTGGCTTTCATTGGATCACCCGCGCGGCAATTCTGCAAAAGCTCTGGAGCGAATGAGGGAATTCCTGTAACGCGAAGTTCTTCGCCTTCGGTCAGGGTGTCGCCGATGCGAAGTTGGCCGTGGTTCGGAATACCAATGATGTCGCCGGCCCAGGCTTCGTCTGCCAGTTCACGGTCGGAGGCCAGAAACAGCACGGGGTTGGACACAGCCATCGGCTTTTTGGTGCGAACATGAGTCAGCTTCATACCGCGTTTGAAATGGCCGCTTGCCATGCGCACAAAGGCCACACGGTCTCGGTGTTTCGGGTCCATGTTCGCTTGAACTTTGAATACAAAGCCAGCGACTTTCTTTTCTTCCGGCGCGATTTTGCGTGGCGTTGCCGACTGAATCTGAGGTTCTGGGCCATAGGTGCCAATACCGTTCATCAGCTCTTTTACGCCGAATGAGTTGATTGCCGAGCCAAACCAGATCGGGGTCATGTGGCCTTCGAGAACTGACTGAGGATCAAGCGCAGGCAGAAGTTCTCGCGCCATTTCGACTTCTTCTACGAGTTTTTCAAGCAAGTGTGCGGGTACGTAATCGGCCAGTTTGGGGTCATCCAGACCGGCGATCTCGATGGATTCGGCCACGCGGTTCCGGTCGGCGCGGTCCATCAGCTCCAGCCGATCATTGAGCATGTCGTAGCAGCCCAGAAATTCGTGCCCGATCCCGATCGGCCAACTGGCTGGTGTGACGTCGATGGCAAGGTTTTCCTGAATTTCGTCGATAATGTCGAATGTGTCGCGGCTTTCGCGGTCCATCTTGTTACAGAAGGTCAGGATCGGCAGATCGCGCAGACGGCAAACCTCGAACAGTTTCTGGGTCTGGCTTTCCACACCTTTCGCGCCGTCGATCACCATGACCGCGGCGTCTACGGCGGTCAACGTTCGGTAGGTGTCTTCAGAAAAGTCGCTGTGGCCGGGGGTGTCGACCAGATTGAAGCGGAAGTTCTTGAAATCGAAAGACATAGCAGACGCTGAAACCGAGATTCCGCGGTCTTTCTCCATCTGCATAAAGTCCGAGCGCGTACGGCGGGCTTCACCCTTGGCGCGGACCTGTCCCGCCATTTGGATTGCGCCACCGAAAAGCAGGAATTTTTCAGTCAGAGTCGTCTTACCAGCGTCGGGATGCGAGATAATCGCAAAAGTCCGGCGGCGGGCAATTTCTGGCGGTAGTTCGGGGCGGTTCGAGGTCGTGTCCAACATGGGGTGCCTATAGTCGGGCCGAGCGAGTGGCGCAAGATGGCAAAGAAAAAGGGGCCTCGAAAGGCCCCTTTGAATTCGAATGTGCGTCGATTTTATTCGCGATTGCCGAACAGGCTGAGCAGCATCATGAACATGTTGATGAAGTCCAGATACAGGCTAAGTGCGCCCATGATCGCCGCTTTTTCAAGCCACTCGCTGTCACCGTGATGGGCGTGTGCCACATAGGTGTTCTTGATTTGCTGAGTGTCATAAGCTGTCAGGCCTGCGAATATCAGAACGCCGATCACGGAAATGGCGAATGTCATTGCGCCCGACGCAAGGAAGATGTTCACAACCGACGCTACGATCAGGCCGATCACGCCCATGATTAGGAATGCACCCCAACCCGAGATGTCTTTCTTGGTGGTGTAGCCGTAAAGCGAAAGGCCAGCGAAGGCGATTGCGGTAATCAGGAAGACCTGAATGATCGAATAACCTGTGTAGATCAGGAAGATTGAGCTGATTGACAGACCCATAGTTAGCGCAAATGCGTAGAAGATAAACTGGACGCCCGCGGCTGACATGCGGTTGGCGGCTGCGCCGATACCGAAAACAAACGCCAGAGGTGCGAACATGATTACCCATTTCAGGGGGGATGCATAGATCGAGTAGCCTAGCTGGGTCAGATATTTTTCGGCGCTCAATTGTGCGACCGCCATTGACGGATCAGTTGTTACCGCCAGACCCGAGATTGCCCAAGCTGCTGCAAAAGTTATCAACATGCCTACCGACATCGTGCCGTAGACTTTGTTCATGTGGGCGCGCAGGCCCTCGTCGATCTGAGCGGCGGTGCGTGCACCGGTTGTCCGGATCGTGCTATATTCAGACATCGTTTCCCTCCGAAAAGTCCAAAAGTTCGGCCGCTTTGATATTTCTACGGCACTTGACTCAAATATCGGTAAAGCCGCTCGCAATTTCAAGGCTTTGACAACAGAATGTTCGTCATTGGTTGCTTGCTCAGCTTTTACTGACCTTAATTACAATTTTGCCTGTGGATTGGCGCTTCCGCAACATCTCCAAACCTTCGGCGCTTTGCTCGAACGGCAATGCATGGCTAATGTGCGGTTGCAGGCGACCCTCGGAATGCCACGTCATTAGCTGGTTCATGCTGCCGATCAGGATCTCCGGAGCGAACTTCAAATACCCTCCCCAGTAAAAGCCGATGACGGTGATGTTTTTTACCAGCATATGATTCAATTTTGCTTCAGGCACTTTGCCGCTCGCAAAGCCGATGGCCAAGATACGGGCATCCGGATTGCATGCTCGGAATGCTTCGATGAACAGATCGCCTCCGACCGGATCATAGACTACATCGGCTCCCCCAAGTGCTTTGATTTCTGCGCGAATGTCGTCGACCTCGGTATCCAAAACATGATCAGCGCCGGCGCGTTTGGCAATCTCAAGTTTTTCTTTTCCGCGCGCACAAGCGATTACCCTTGCCCCCATCAGTTTTCCGATTTCTACGGCCGTCAACCCGACCCCACCCGCTGCTCCCAATACAACCAAGGTTTCCCCAGCCTGAAGGCGAGCTTTGTGAGACAGGGCCAAATGGCTTGTGCCGTATGCGACCTGAAAACCGGCAGCGATCTCGTTCGACATACTGTCCGATATAACGACTGCGCGCTCGGCCGGAAAAACGCCGTATTCGGCAAGTCCGCCGTTACCACCAAAAATGGCAACGCGGGTTCCTATGGCTGGTCCCTCTGTCTCTGGTCCAATCGCCTCGACTATTCCGGCAATTTCCATACCCAGTGTAAAAGGCACGTCAGGCGTGTCCTGATATTGGCCTTTAATCATCAGCAAATCGGCAAAGTTAAGTCCGCATGCCGTGATTCGTACCAACAATTCACCTTTTGCCGGTAGGGGACGGTTCACATCTTCAAAAGAAGGTGGGTGTCCGATGTGGGTAACGCGAAAGGATTTCATTTCTGTTTCCTTTGTTTTTTGGTCTTTCGGAGAGCGCTGGTGTTTGTCAATGTGACAATAAGTATATCTTCACTATACCTTCGCCTTTAGATTGTGTATCAATGGGGCTGTGAAACCCTATGACGAATAGAGTTACTTGAATTTGCACGCGAACCGAGTACTGTGCTGCTTGTAGGTCGCCTCTCGCGGCATTGCAAATCCACTCTCGGTTCTACTGACCGGTTAAGTAAGTTGATACGCAAAAAGGTGTATCGAGTAAATGTAAGGAGCCTTAGGATGCCACACCCAGTTGATGTGCATGTGGGCAAACGTGTACGGCATCGCCGTTGGTTGGTTGGTATGACCCAGCAGCAGCTTGCCGAAAAAGTTGGAATTAAGTTCCAACAAATCCAAAAATATGAAACTGGTGCAAACCGTATTTCGGCCTCTCGCCTTTGGGACATTTCCGAAGCTATGGATGTTCCGGTGAATTTCTTCTTTGAAGGTCTGGATGACCAGAATGATGTCGTCGCAGAAGGCCAGGTCCCCTCGGATCTGCTGGGCGACAAAGAAGCGCTGGATTTGATCCGGTCATACTATGCGATCCCTGAAAATCAGCGTCGCAAGCTTTTCGATCTTGCGCGCGTTCTAAGCGAGGTCGCTTGAGTTTCACGCCTCCCTGCTTTAGCGGTTTACGCGAGAGTAGGGGGCGATTGTGAAACTATCCGATCACGACCAAAACAATCTGATCCGTGTGGCGGGGCTGTTAGCAGACGCCGCGCGGGTTGAGACGTTAAAGTATTTCCGTAAAACTGAACTGGGCTTGGAAAACAAGCTCTCGCAGGGGTTCGATCCTGTGACCGTCGCAGATCGGGCGGCCGAAAAGGCTATGCGGGCTATTTTGTCCACAGAGCGACCTCATGATGCTATTTTGGGCGAAGAGTACGGCGAAACCGTTGGAACAAGCGGGCTGACTTGGGTACTCGATCCGATTGATGGCACACGTGCTTATATTAGCGGTTCGCCAACTTGGGGCACACTGATCGCGGTTTCGGATGACGCGGGGCCTCTGTGTGGCATCGTGGATCAACCCTATATTGGCGAGCGGTTTATAGGGGCGTTCGGGCAAGCGACTTTCTCGGGCCCTCACGGAAGTGGCGGAATATCCACACGAAAAGGATCTAGCCTGCACGATGCGACGCTTTTCACGACATTCCCCGAAGTTGGAACACAAGACGAAGGCGCAGCGTTTCGGCGCGTGGCTGAAAAGGTGCGTTTGGTGCGGTATGGAATGGATTGCTATGCCTATGCGCTTTTGGCGGCAGGTCAAATTGATCTCGTAATTGAGGCAGGATTGAATTCTTACGATATCCAAGGGCCAATCGCTGTCATCGAAGGGGCTGGAGGGATTGTGACCAACTGGCAGGGCGGCCCAGCCCACATGGGAGGGCAAGCGATTGCGGCTGCAAACCCGCACATTCATCGGGAAGCGTTAAAACTGCTTCAAGCCATCTGACGTTGATTTCAGCTGGATAGCAGTGAATAAGCCTAATTACGGTGCCCGAGTCCTTCGCCCTTTTCTGTCGGCCCGTCATTGCCCGATTGGGACACCGAAAAGGGTCTGGAAAACAGACACGAGGACACAATGACCGAATTCCTGATTAAAAATGCCGATGCGATCATGACGATGGACGATCAGCGGCGCGAATTACATGGCGCAGACATCCGCCTGACAAATGGTGTTATTGCTGAAATCGGATATGAATTGGAAACCCTTGGCGAAATCGTTATGGCCACAGGGTGCAGCGTGACGCCGGGATTGGTGAATACGCATCATCATTTATATCAAACGCTTACGCGCGCAGTTCCGGGCGGGCAGGACGCACTTCTGTTTGGCTGGCTTCAAACGCTTTACCCCATTTGGTCACGGTTTGGGCCCGAAGAAATGCGGGTTTCGGCTATGGTCGGTTTAGCGGAAATGGCTTTGTCCGGATGCACATTGTCTTCGGATCACTTGTATCTCTACCCCAACGGGTCGCGTTTGGATGATACGATTGATGCTGCCAAAGAGGTGGGCTTGCGGTTTCATCCGACGCGCGGGTCAATGAGTATTGGTGAAAGCGATGGAGGATTGCCACCAGATGCGCTGGTTGAAAATGAAGACAATATTTTAGAGGACTGTATTCGTGTCATAGATGCGCATCATGACTCTTCAGAGGGCGCCATGGTTCGAGTGGGTGTGGCACCGTGCTCTCCGTTTTCTGTCAGCCGCGAACTTATGCGGGACGCTGCTATTCTGGCGCGGGATAAATCGGTGATGCTGCACACTCACCTTGCTGAAAACGACGAGGACATTGCTTATTCATTGGAGAAATTCGGCGTGCGACCGGGGCAATATGCCGAGGATCTAGGCTGGACTGGGGACGATGTGTGGCATGCGCATTGCGTCAAGTTGGATGGTCAAGAAATTGATTTGTTTGCAAAAACAAAAACAGGCGTAGCACATTGCCCTTGCTCGAATTGCCGACTTGGTTCCGGAATTGCTCCGGTTCGGAAGATGCGTGATGCAGGGGTTAAGGTTGGGCTGGGGGTCGATGGATCGGCCAGTAACGACAGTGGCAACCTGATCGCTGAGGCGCGGCAATCCATGTTGCTTCAAAGGGTTGCAAACGGGGCCGATGCGATGAGTGCGCGTGAGGCGTTGGAGATTGCAACACGCGGTGGCGCACAGGTTCTGGGGCGCCACGACTGTGGTCAAATCTCGGTTGGAAAGCGCGCAGATATCGCCATTTGGGATAGTTCTGGGGTGGAAAGCGCCGGATCTTGGGATAAGGCGGCTTTGCTGCTGGCGGGACCGACCAAGGTGAAGCATTTGTTCGTCGAGGGCCGTCAGATCGTGCGTGATGGGAAGATGGTCACGATAGATTTGCCAAGGCTGATTGAGCGGCAAAATCAGCTTGCGCGCGCTTTGGCTGGATAAAAGGGGGCTGCTGCCCCCTCTGCCCCTAGCGGGTCATTCACCCCTGCGAGTATTTAAAGAAAGATGAAATGGGGCGCCGGTTAATAGCGCCCCATGTGAACTACTTACTGTGTGCTACGTTGAGGGCCTGATCAAGATCGCGGATCAGGTCGTTGGCGTCTTCGATGCCGATCGAGATGCGCACGACGTCGGGGCTGGCGCCTGCGGCCACCTGTTGTTCTGCGGTTAGCTGACGGTGGGTGGTTGAGGCCGAGTGGATCACTAGCGAGCGTGTATCGCCAAGGTTTGCAACGTGGCTGAATATCTGCAGGCTGTCGACGAACTTTACGCAGGCGTCATAGCCGCCTTTCAGGGCGACAGTGAACAGGGCTCCAGAGCCTTTGGGTACAATCCGCGAGGCTTTTTCTTTGTAAGGTGAGCTGTCAAGTCCAGCATAGGTCACACCAGCAACATGATCGTGGCCTTCCAGCCAGTCAGCGATGATTTTGGCGTTGGCCACGTGTTTTTCCATACGCAGAGAAAGGGTCTCGATGCCCATCAGCGTATAATGCGCTGCTTGCGGGTTTAGCGTCATGCCCAGATCGCGCAGGCCGATGGCGATGCCATGGAAGGTGAACGCGAGCGGACCGAAGGTTTCGTGGAACTTCAGGCCATGATAAGCGGGTTCTGGATCGCTGAGCGAGGGGAACTTACCCGAAGCGGACCAGTCAAAGTTGCCGCTGTCGACGACGACGCCACCGGTGACGGTGCCGTTTCCGGTCAGGTATTTTGTCATCGAATGAACCACCAGCGTTGCGCCGTGTTCGATGGGGCGGCACAGGTACGGGGTGGCAGTGGTATTGTCCACGATCAAAGGAAGACCGACTTTGTTGGCTACGGCTGCGATGGCATCCAGATCGGTGACAACGCCGCCCGGGTTGGCGATGGTTTCACAAAAGATAGCGCGAGTGTCATCGTCAACAGCGGCTTCGACTGCGGCGGGGTCGTCGAAATCGACGAACTTGGCCGTCCAGCCAAAACGCTTGATAGTCTGGCTAAGCTGGGTGATCGAGCCGCCGTATAAACGGGTCGAGGCGACCACGTTGTTGCCGGGCTGCATCAACGGGAAAAGGGCCATGATCTGTGCGGCGTGACCGGATGAGCAGCAAACAGCGCCGACACCGCCCTCAAGAGTTGCAACACGTTCCTGCAGAGCTGCGACTGTGGGGTTGGTCAGACGTGAATAGATGTAGCCGACTTCCTGAAGGTTAAAAAGCGCGGCTGCATGTTCTGCATCGCGGAACACATAGGCGGTGGTCTGGTAGATCGGAACCTGACGTGCACCTGTCGCCGGATCTGGGCGGGCGCCTGCGTGGATTTGCAGCGTGTCAAAGCCGTAGGTCGGGGTATCTTTCATGTTTTCGTCTCCTGAAATGTTGCAGGATTTATGGGGGTTTTGTTGACTGGTAGCAATGGTGTTCCATTGCATGCGACGTTGTCAGTACCTAAACGGGAAGATATTCTGTTTTCATCGACATGTGTGGAACAATCCAAACCCGTTACCGCATCCAGAAACCATTTTTCTTTAGTTTTTGGCGGATACCTTGTTCCTTGACCGGAAGATTATCGCGGTCAAACAGGGCGCGGGCTTTCTTGCCGCGTCCTTGATAGATAAAGCGCAAAGCGGGTTCATGCAGCTTCAGGACTTTTTTGACCTCGTTGGCGGCCGTGATATCTTCGAGCAGTGCCACAACCTGATCGCTTTCGCGGGCATAAAGCAGCGGGAAGGTTCGGTAGTGACACGAGGTTTTTTCGTCGATCCAACCCGTTTCCAGCGCCTTGGGACCGCCACCCAGTTTGTGGATGACAAGCGGCAAAGCGATCTGGTCAAGCCATGGATAAAGCGGTTGGCACACCAATTCAGGCGGGGTGTGTTCGCGGATGGTTGTGGAAATATTTTCAAAAAGCTGCCCGAAGATACGAGGGCATTTGTAGTAGAACATGCCCGCGTTGAAATAGGGATAGCGCAGCCAGAATTCTTCGGGCTGAGAGCGATCAAGGGCGTCGTTAACGTCCATTCCGAACATGGCATAAAGCGAGCCCCAGATCTTTTGATATCCGGGACCGTAGAGTTCCAGCACCGGCCACGTGCCTTCGCGCCGCAGGCTGGCCGAGGGACGGTTGAAATCGAAGGGCACTTTGAAGGGATCATCGAGGATTAGAGTGTCGCTATCAAAGAACACGAAAGGCTCATTTTCGGGTAGGGCACGCAGGGCTTCGATTTTGTTTCCGTTCGGATAATCCTGGCCGAAATGTTTGCTATTAAAGGGGATAATAGTGGCGCCCGTGGCTTCAATCAGTTTGCGCAGAGGCTTATCACGCATGCGTGGATTGCTCTTCCAAAGGGGGCCGTTTTGGGGCTCGGCGACGTAAAGATGCTTGCAGCGATCGGGAGAAACTTTGGCGAGCGACAAGGTAAACAGCAAAGCCTCATAAGCCAAACGGCCATCCTGACCGACGATCAGTATGTTGAATGGTTTTGTCTTAGTTTTGCTCTTGGCCACTGCCGCACCCTAGCGTTTTCGAAGATCATAGGGTGGGGTTGCAGGGCTGCCAAGCACGGATGCGTTCCTGGTTTGCGTTCTCGGGTGGTTGTCTTGGGCCATTGCCTGCAGTAGCGTAGTTTTAATGGGCCCACATAAGGCGATCACTTTGGAAATGATTAACGATCCAGATGTTTATTTTCGCGATGGTTGCGGGCGGTGCAATAAATTTGCGACCGATGACTGCAAGGCCCGAAAGTGGGGTGAGGGGCTTCGTGGATTGCGTGAAATTTGTCTCGACATGGCTCTTGAGGAAGGCGCTAAGTGGGGCCAGCCGGTTTATATGCTAAACGGCAAAAACGTCGTGATGTTTGCGGCGTTTAAAGACGACTTCAATCTGACGTTTTTCAAGTCATCGTTGTTGAAAGACCCTGAAGGCATTTTGACCAAGCGGGGAGAGAACACCCAAAGCCGGAACATGATTTCGTTCAAGGACGTTGAAGACGTTGCGTTGAAAGAACAGATTATCCGCGCCTATCTGACCGAGGCGATTGCCAATGAAAAGGCGGGCAAGGTGGTCGAAAAGAAAACGCCGAAACTGGATGTGCCGGATGAATTGGTTACAGCAATGGATGACAATCCGGCATTGGCCGAGGCTTTTATTGCACTGACGCCCGGGCGCCAGCGCAGTTGGTGCATCTATATAGGGCAGGCAAAGCGATCCGAAACACGCAAAAAGCGCGTCGCGGCGGCGGCTCCTAAGGTATTGGAAGGAAAGGGTTTCTTTGATTGAATAGAAGCGGATTGAAAATGTGCACTGGCGTCACGCTGTGCAGGCGATCCGACGTTTTGTTTCGTCGATCACTTCCAACCAGTAGCGCAATGTTAATCGCTGCTCCGCTTCTTCAGTAAGAGTGTCCGGGTAAATATAGTTTTGCAGCATTTCGTCGGACAATTCTTCGTAGGAATTGACTTCTATGATGGGCAGACCTTCAAAAAGAGATGAAATACTGGTTCGGCGAATAATTGGCACAGCCCCCAAAACGATTGCTTCCCAAGTTCTATGGCAGTCGGTGCCCGCTCCGATTGGGGACAGCACAAACTGGCATTCGCGCACGGCTTTCCAGTATTGCGATCTGCTTATTCGAGCAGGAAGAAGTTTAGTGCCAGAAAGCATTTTACTGGCTTCAAAGGCGCGGTTCCTGTCTGTGGCGTTTGCATGCAAGCTATGATGGAAATCCACAAGGACGTTGGGATTTTTGTTTTGCCATGCTTTCGGATTCCTTTGATTATCAGCCAATCGGATTAAAGCCTGGTCTTGCTCAAGATATGGTGTGCGCTTTTCCCCCCACATTTTGCGACGGTTTAGCGTATGGTAATCCAAGCCCAAAGGGATTGGTGTCATCAGTTCATGTTCGGGCGCATCGCAATTCTGGGTAAACCAATGCAAAATAATGCCGTCAGAAATGATCTGCTCCAGCGAAGCTGAGGAGACCTGCGATAAAATAGCGTTTGGAGCCGAATTGATGGCATCTCCGGTTACTAGAAATATCCGAATACCTTCGCGCAGTAACCTAGGATAAACCGTCTCGAACCATTCTGGTAGCGCTGAAGTGGTTACATAGACGAGATCGAAAGGTTTGAGTGCCGCATAATCTTTCGGTTCAATAGTTTTGCGATCAGAGGAAAGGATAATAGGTGCCACGTCGCAATACTTTGCCACGCCGATTTTATTGAAGTAATGAGTTTGATAATTGCCTTCGTTCGGAATGATGAGATGGTTAAGTCGATAAGTTTGGATAAATCGCTTTATTTTGTTCATGAAACTCAGTCTATTACGTAAGAAAATTTTTCGGCTTCGGTTTTAATTTCTGCTTTTCGTGCAATCGAAATTTCAGGCACTTCGAATACGGCTTGTCTGCCTTCAACGTGTACCGGCGCTATATAGTCTTCGACCAAATGATAAAGCGGTCGGTTTGTGTAATCGTCGAAAATCAAGGTAGTTCCAGGCTTTGCCTCGATCAAGGATGTCAAAAAACAGCTGACCCTGAACCTCCCATCGACCAGAACAACATCAGGAGACACAGGCAGGGACCAAAGATAGCCAACATATGTCGGGATATGCTGTCTTCGTTCATATGAAAGCGGACGCCCCCATTCCCCGAGAGGACCAAGGTCAACATGGTGTAAAAACACATTGTTCCGCGAGCCAATGTCCTGCTTTGTTTTTTCAATCCACTCGTTGGAAGTATCGACGGCATAAACCGCAGCGCTGGTAGAACCACATACCCACTTGGTCGAGGAGCCACATCCATATTCAAAATATACATCGGCTGCCTTGAGACGTTTCTTGAATTCAGCGTCATCGCCTTCAAAAAGAGGCGCAGACGCAGGGTTTTGTTGCTTTTTTTTGAAAATTTTTTCAGAATACTAATGTGCTCGTCCTCCAAAGTTTCAAATTTGTTTAGTTGAATCGAGAGCGACTGGAAACCGAATTCAACTGGTAGCTGATACTTCCCGCTTGTAGCTATGGGCAAACTGTCACGGCAGTTGTCAAACAGGATGCAAGATTTTAGATAAATTGGAAATTCAATTTCATATCACTTCAATTTGTTAGACTTTTCTTGCGGAAAACTAGGACCGATATGCCAAAACTGATTGTTTCCCTTACAACAATTCCTTCGAGGGTTCGTTATCTTGAGGAGTTTTCCCGCTCGTTGCTCAGGCAAACAGTCTCTCCAGATCGCATTGAGTTGAACCTTCCACACGAATACAAACGGCGTAAGTTTACCGATTTAGAATTGGCGCAAGTTCCATCTTGTTTTGACGTGCACCGGTGCGATGACGTTGGGCCGGCCACAAAGCTGCTTCCGACGTTGAAACGATACTGGGGGAGTGACGCTGTTATAATATATTGCGATGATGATCGGGTCTATTCGGAAGACTGGATCGAAAGATTTCTTAGATACGCAGAAGAAAATCCATCTTGTGCCATTGCAGACGAATGTTTGCCTATAGAGTCCGTGCGCGTTTCTCGCTTGGGCGCGACACGGGATTGGAAGTATAGATTGAAACGCGCGGCCTCGCTGGGGGTGTACCGTCCATATCACTTTGACGGAACCAAATTTCCAGACATTGCTGAGGGCTTCGGAGGGGTGTTGGTCCGTCCAGATTTTTTTAATGAGCGCGTGTTTGATGTTCCCGATCAGTGCTGGCCTGTGGATGACGTTTGGCTATCCGCGAATATCCGTTCGTCTGGGCACGAGATAGTCCGATACCCCAGAAACTTGCAGCAGAGAAGTTATCCGTTGAAGATCGAAGGTGAAGATGTGGGCCGGTTAGGAGATTCGCTTACGCAGACAACAGTTGACGGCCAAGGGCGGGCTTCGTTGAATTTCCACGCAGTAAAATACTGCATGGAAAACTTGGGAGTTTGGCCGGAGTATTCTAAGGGATTTGCACAGTTATAGGTCTGATCAGATATGTCCGCGGGAGACAAAAACTACCGCGCCCGTTGCACCATCCCGAACAGGTCGCGAGGGTCGTCGGGGTCGGCGAGCATGTCCAACTCAACGGCAAAGTCGGTGCCTTTGACCTTGTCGTGTACAAAGCGCAGGGCCGAGAAGTCCTCGATTGCAAAGCCGACCGAGTCAAACAGGGTGATTTGCTTGTCGTCGCGACGGCCGTGGGCTTCGCCCCGCATGACCTGCCAGAGCTCGATAACGGGGTGATTATCGTCAAGCTGCTGGATTTCACCCTCGATGCGGGTTTGCGGCGGATATTCGACGAAAATGTCCGAGCGCAGCAGGATATCACGGTGCAACTCGGTTTTGCCTGGGCAGTCACCGCCGATGGCGTTGATGTGCTGGCCGCTGCCTACCATATTGTCGGTCAGGATTGTTGCGTACTGCTTGTCTGCGGTGCAGGTGGTGATGATATCAACGCCCTCGACCGCGTCTTCGCCGGTTGTGCAAGCGGTGATATTGAAGCCTTGGGCTTCTAGGTTGCGTTTGGCCTTAGCGGTGGCTGCCGGGTCGATATCGTAAAGCCGAAGGGTGTCGATGCCGAGAATGGCGCGGAAGGCCATCGCCTGAAATTCGCACTGGGCCCCATTGCCTATCATTGCCATGGTTTTCGCGTTTTTAGGGGCCAGATATTTCGCCACCAATGCCGAGGTTGCGGCAGTGCGCAACGCAGTCAAAACGGTCATTTCGGTCAGTAGCACCGGATAGCCGTTTGCGACCGAGGATAAGACTCCGAATGCAGTGACGGTCTGATAGCCTTCGCGCATGTTCTTGGGGTGGCCGTTGACGTATTTGAAACCGTAATTTTCGGCATCGGCCGTGGGCATCAATTCGATCACGCCTTCTTTCGAGTGTGACGCGACGCGCGGGGTTTTGTCGAATTCGGGCCAGCGCTTGAAGTCGGCTTCGATGTAGTCTGCAAGTTCGCGAAGGACATGTTCAATGCCATATGCGTTGACCAGTCGCATCATGTTGTCGACAGACACAAACGGCACCATCGCCAGTTTCGACGGGGTAGGGCGAAGGCCTTCGGTTATTTGGTCTTTGGTCGGGATCATCATGCTGCAAAGCTCCGGGTCATACGGTCAAGGACGCGGCGGCCCATAAGGGACGCGGTGAGATCAACAAGCAGCGAAGCGGTGCGCCCGCGCTCGTCAAGAAAAGGGTTAAGTTCGACCAGATCCAGCGATGTGACCAAGCCACTGTCGCAAAGCATTTCCATGATCAGGTGAGCCTCGCGGAAGGTCGCTCCACCGGGGACAGTGGTTCCCACAGCGGGGGCAATTTCCGGATCAAGGAAGTCTACGTCGAAACTGACGTGTAGATGTCCTTTGGCCGCTTGAACGCGGGATAAGAATGCCTTTAGCGGGGTTCCGACGCCATGTTCGTCGATCGCGCGCATGTCGTGAACTTCTATGCCCTGATCGAGGATCAGCTCGTGCTCGGCGGGGTCAACAGATCGTATGCCCATCATGCAGATGTTTTCAGGCGAAACGCTGGCCGGCAGTGGGGGATAGGCGTCAAAATCGGCCTGCCCCGTGACATAGGCCACGGGCGTTCCGTGCAAATTGCCGCTGGTCGTGGTGTTCAAAGTGTGCAGGTCTGGGTGTGCATCAAGCCAGAGCAGAAACAACGGGCGGTCTTCGTCATTGGCGCGTTTTGCCATGGCTGCGACGGTGCCGGCTGAAATCGAATGGTCGCCACCCAGAAAAACCGGTAGGTCGCAGCCTTTTGCGGCCTCAAGGGCTGCAGGGATCAAGGCCTCGATCCAGGCGCGGGTCTCGGCCAGGTGGTGCAGAGCAGGGTTTGTGTGGGTGACTGGCGCCTGCTCGGCAATTCGAACGTTGCCAAGATCATGGCAAGTCCAGCCGAGAGTTGAAACTGTTTTAACCAACCCGGCGGTGCGCAGGCTGGCTGGTCCCATAAGGCATCCAGGCTGGGACGCGCCGGTTTCGATTTCAGCGCCGAGGATGTTGCAGGTTCTGGTCATTGTTGATCCTTTGTTCTGCGTTTAAGGATCACAGATTTATTAGACGTATTGATCTATAAGTTTTGAAATATTGATAAATTATTTTATACAAAATGAGCACACAAATGGGCAAATTGAATAATGTCAGACCTTTCAGATACGCAACTGCGAATCTTGACTGCTTTGCGCGGCAATTCGCGGATGTCGGTGATCGAGCTGGCCGCGATGGTAGGTGTAACCAGGGCCACTGCAAAAACGCAGATGGACCACATGATCGACAGCGGTCGAATTCGGCGATTTACGATCGAAACGGACGTGGATGTCGAAGGAGAGGTACGCGCGATTACCATGGTCGAGTTGCAGGGGAAAATGTCGCGTTCGGTGACCAAAACCTTGTCGCGCATTCTAGGGGTGTCTACGATATATGCCACCAACGGTGCTTGGGATCTGGTGGTGGAG
>Ga0181593_10003124_pt1 | contig 15245 bp, 9 predicted proteins | sample 071ome_19_FD_133756 | JGI IMG/M metagenome (GOLD analysis project Ga0181593, IMG submission 133756) | Coastal salt marsh microbial communities from the Groves Creek Marsh, Skidaway Island, Georgia - 071413AT metaG (megahit assembly) | ecosystem: Environmental > Aquatic > Marine > Intertidal zone...
AAGCATATTCCGTGACCTACGGTAACTGGGTGGCTGCGGATGTTAAGAAGCTTCTGGAAGAACGTCTATCTACGATCAGCAATAAAGAGCAGGCAGAGCTAAAAGAATACTATTTGGAGATCCTTAATAACTCTGGTTTCTCAACCAAAGGTGGCGCTGGCTTAGGTCTTGTGGATATGGCAAGAAAATCCAGTGGTAAACTGCATTACAAATTTGTTCCTGTAGATGACGGCTACTTCTATTATCTCAATCTTTCTATAGCGATAGATAAGAATAACTATGATGATGCAAGCTCAGGAGAAAAGTATCTAGAGAAGGCTATAGACATTCATGATAACATGATTGACATTGATGCGCAAATACTCTTTAAGGGTTTGCTCAATGAAGAAAATGTAAACCACTTGTCGAATCAAATTGATACTACCGTAAGTGATGATCCGGAGAGTGATGGATTGGGCATCGTAATGACTGAGCTATTGAGAAATGTTGCCAAACATGCCTGCAACAGATTCAATCAACCAGGAAAACCCGGAGTATTTATGTTGCAGCGCATCCCTACTGGATATTCCATGCAATCGGGTAACTACATCCACATGGATAATAAAGATTCCATAGAACGCGTTGTGAATCGAATTAACATCATGACTACTGAAGAGATCAATAACCTCTTAAGTAAAACTGGTGAGGAGCATGTACAAGGAAAAGGAATGAAGGGAACCGGGCTGATGCAGCTGAAAAGATTAAGTGGCAAACAAATCGAGCATAAAATCTTTGCCTCCGAAACCCAACCCCCATTTTTCATCCTACAAATTCAATTGGCAAAATAGAGCGCTGCATTGCGATCATTGAGTAAATTCGCGCTTTAATGATCTTTAGCTCACCATCCTTTCTTTGGGCACTTGGGCTACTCGGAATTCCGATCATTATACACCTATTCCAATTCAGGAGGTATCGTCAAATTAAGTTCTCGGACATTTCTTTACTGAAGCAGGTCCAAACTCAATCACACACACAAAATCAACTGAAGCATTTACTCATTCTGTTGATGCGCGTGCTCACGTTGGCTTTGGTTGTACTTGCCTTTGCAGAACCAATCATACCAGCTTCTATGTCAAGCGACATAGATGATTCGCCTGTGATTCCCATTTTGATCGACAACACATTGAGTATGCAAAATGAAGTGGAAAATTCTAACCTACTAAAGCAAGCTCAGCAAGACGCCTATCAGATCATTGAATCATACGGCAATGAGACCAAGTTTCAATTGCTGACACATGATCTGGCTCCAGAGTCGAGAAGGGTTTTTGATGCACAGGGCATCATTAAGGCCATAGATCAAGTTGAGTTCACAACAAAAACGCTCACACCAAGTGAACTTTGGAAGCATCACCAGTCTCAAAAGATTGAGCATGACTACACAAAGTCAATTTTATATTACCTAAGCGATTTCAATTTCCTAACAGATTCTTTAGAGACGGTGGCCGATTCAAATACAGCAATTCGTCTAGTGCAATATCGTGGTGACTTCAATAAAAACATTTCGATTGACAGCGCTTGGGTTTCTGAGCCCTTGATTCAGGTTGGCGTGCCTTTCAAGCTTAACCTTACCATCAGTAACCACGGAAAAACATTGGTTCAAGATCAAATCATCGAAACATCAACACCGAACCAAATGCTTGGTAGCATTAATTTGAATCTTGAAGCCAATAGCAGTATTGATACACACTTAATATTGACGTTTCCAGAACCTCGGCCATACTTGGTGACCATCAGCACAGATGATGTTCCGATTTCTTTTGACAATGAATACTATGTTGCTATAAAGCCAAAGAAAGACATTAGAGTTGCAGAAATCCGGGGCACATCCACCAAGGTCAAAGCTTTTGAAAAACTGTTTGATGATGAAGGAGTTGCCTATCAATTCTTTAATGAGAAGTCCATTATTCAAGATTCCCTATCTGAAACCAATCTATTGATCTTAAATGATATTGAAGACTGGAGCAGTGGGTTGCTATCCATTATTCAAAACACGTTGAACGAAGGGTATAATGTGTTAATTACCCTTCCTGAAGGTGTAACGAAAACTTCTCAGGAATTGATTTCGGAGGAGTTTAAGGTAGATTTCAAAGGTTGGAGAAATGATACCATCGATGCAAATGAGCTTACCACACAAGACATAGTATTTGATGAAGTTTTTGAGTCTGTACCTAAGGATCTGAACTTTCCGCGGGTGCACGGTTACCACAGCGTTGGAGGAAATCAATTAGAAGGTTTGATCAACCTCTATAATGGAGATGTTCTAGTATCTGTGATACCGAGTGCAAATGGTCGATTATATATTATCCCTACATCACTGGATGATGCCAACACCAACTTCAGAAACCACGCCCTCTTTGTACCCACAGTATTTAATATGGCTCTGCGTTCTGGAGTTGAACAACCACTCTCCTACTCTACATCAACAAAGGTCGTGAGCGTTAACAAGATTGAATCGGAAGCACCTAGGCTGAGGCATTTAACCACAGATAGAACGTATAATGTAGGAAAAGCGTTCAGAGGAATTTCACTATCAGGATTAGAGCTACTGCAAGGTTTCTATGAATTAGGTGACGCAGACAGAGAATCCATCAACCTGGCCTTTAACTTGGATAGAAATGAAAGCCAACTCACCAACCTTAGCGACCAAGAAATCATTACCATGCTTCAGTCCGCATCAAATGATGTTCAGTTGTATGCAGCCATAGAAATTGAAACAAGCTCAAATTTGGCTATGGCAGACATGAATACTGAACTCTGGTATTGGTTCATTCTATCTGCGTTTATATTATTGATGGGTGAAACCATCCTGATCAAACTTTTAAAGTCATGAAAACTTTAATAAAGAACCTAACACTTCACTATCCAAACACGGTATGGGATGGGCGTAAAGTAGATGTGCTCTTAGAAGACGGGATTGTCCTAGAAATTGAAAACCAAATCAGCCAAACCTCAGATCAACTTATCGAATTTGATGGTTTGATTGGATTTCCGAGCCTTATCGATTTGCAAGCCACTTGCGGTGAACCCGGCAATGAATACCTCGAAAATCTGAACTCAATGTCCGATGCAGCGGCCCGAGGCGGGTTCAGTCATGTGTGCCTATTACCCACCACCGAGCCAGCCGTTGATAATGCCGCTCAAATTCGGAATATCGCCAAACACAATGCTAGCAATGGTGTAAAGCTACTACCCTACGGGGCTCTAAGCAAAGGGTGTTCGGGTAAGCAGCTCTCTGAGATGTTTGATATGCAGCAGCAAGGAGCAATCGGGTTTACCGATGGTAAATCACCGATTTACGACACCAATTTGATGAAGCGTGCACTAGAGTACGTCAAACCATTTGGTGGCTGGATTAGTGCCTTCCCTTATGACGAGTCTGTGAGTCCAGGTGGAATGGTCAATGAGAGTAGAAACAATGTCTCGCTGGGGATAAAGCAATCTCCTGAGCTTTCTGAAGAAATCATGTTGAATCGCGACATCTATTTATTGGAATATACAGGTTCACGTCTTCATGTTTCCAATGTCTCTAGCATTGGATCAATTGATTTGATTCGCACAGCCAAAAGCAAAGGACTGTCAATCACCGCTGGGGTTTCCATGCATAATTTGATCTATAACGAGTCTGCACTCAACGACTTTGATACCAACTTCAAGACACAACCAGCACTGCGCTCAAAAGAAACGCAAAGAGCTCTTTTAGATGCTGTGCTCGATGGCACCATTGATGTTGTCGTAAGCGACCACACACCAGTGAACATTGAAGCCAAAGACTGTGAATTTGAGCATGCCGCTTATGGCATGACGATGCTCGAAACCATGCTTCCGCTTGTAAATGAAAAGCTTGATGACTTAAAATGGGCTGGCATTGTGCAGGCTGCAGCATTAAGACCAAGACAAATTTTAGGGCTGCAAGCACCAGAATTATCGGTGGGTAGCCGCTTTGACATCACGATGTTTGCACCAAATGAATCGTGGATTTATGACCTCGACAACTGTGCTTCAAAATCACACAACTCTCCGGAATTCAAAAAGGAACTATTGGGTAGAGTAATCCGTTTGAGCTAATCGAATTTTTACAGTACTCGCTTAATGATGCGTAGTCGATGACTATAGTCGTTGAGCTCATCATTATAGATCCCCTGATGGTCAATTCTATCAATGCGCACTTTACCCGAAGCATGAATAATCCGATTATTCTCCAGCATTAGCCCGACATGTGTAATCTTACCCTCTGGGTTGTCAAAAAAAGCCAAATCTCCGGGCTGAGCCTCTTCAATAAAACTTAAGGAGTGCCCAAGCTCTGCCTGCTGATAAGCATCCCTTGGAATGGCCACGCCAATCATTTTATAACAAATCTGCGTAAAACCAGAGCAATCAATACCAAATGGATGCCTTCCTCCCCAGAGGTAAGGTGTATTCAAATACAACTCTGCATGGTTTATCAAGGCCAGATGATTCTTCTTGTCAGCCTTCAACAAAGCTTGGCCGTCAAAACGGTATTTTACCCCATCGATATTGCACTCTCCATCCTTGAAAAATGGTAGCGAGCTTCCTGCCATTATTGGTATAATGCTTCGACTATCCACCTGAGTTAATAAACCGACCACCTCGAGGCTCACCGGAATAAATTTTTGCTTCAAAAGCCTTTGAGCATATTTATCGGATATTGGGTAATGCTGCTTGCGATCGATCCAGCACTCATAATTATCGTAAACCGTTAGGATTCTGATCCAGGTTTTGCGTGCTTCTTTTACTTGATAAAACTCCCCGAAAAGCAGCTGCGTAACTTGTTCAGCGGCATCTGCCGGTTCATTCCTGCCAGGAATAATGCTAAGGGTGCTGATACCGTATTCTGCCATAGTTTAACGGAAGCCAAAGTACGGTAGTGAAAGTGTGGGTAATTTTGAGCCGATCATAATTTTAAACGCACCAGTGTTGAGCAACTTGGATGTGGTCATCATCAAACACTCAGGCTCGCACTCGATAGTATGTATAAGGCCATAAAAAACTTATTAATCAAGGCTTTACCTGGCCAATGGCTTCATAAGTCAGAGCCTTGGCTGCGTAAGCTCTACGCCATAAGATATTCTGGAAGCAACGTGTATTGCAATGTTTGTGAAGGTTCCTTTAGCGCATTTATAGAGAGTGATAGTCACACCATCTGTCCTTCGTGCGGAAGCATTGCAAGAAACCGCAGGCTCTGGAATATCCTGAACCAAATGGGGCTGAATGATGACATAACTGTGCTCGACTTTTCTCCATCAAGATGCCTGTATCGAAAAATGCATCAACTTACGATCAACTACATCGCTACTGATTTATCTGATGACTTCATAGCCGATCACAAGTATGATATTACCAAGCTACCCATGGAGTCGGGATCGGTTGATCTTATAATTTGCTATCATATCCTGGAGCATGTGCCTAATGACTCGATGGCTATGTCTGAGCTTTTTCGCGTTTTGAATGATAAGGGAACCTGCCTGATACAAACCCCATTCAAGCAAGGTGATATCTACGAGAATGAAGCCATTACCTCCCCTGAAGCACGACTTGAACACTTTGGACAAGAAGACCACGTGCGCATCTACTCGATGGATGGATTAAGTCAACGGTTAAAGAATCAAGGTTTCAAGTTTTCAATACTGGAATTTGATGAGTCAGCTGGTAACAGAAACGGTTACTCGACCACTGAGGTGGTACTAAAATGTACCAAATCCTAAAATCGTCCGGCTTATCGAAACAAGGTAACATTGTCCATCACCTCTAAATAAGGTTTCTGAATGCAAACTGTTTTCGCTTTCATGATGTAGAAATAGGTGCCATCTGGTGCGGGTTCGCCATTGGGCCTAACTCCATCCCACCTTTCCAATAGCTCCGTTGTTTCAAAAACTTTTAACCCCCATCGATCATAGACTAACAATTGGTAGTCAGTCACGAGTTCGGGTTCAATGTAAAAGGCCAATTCATCGTTGATTTTGTCATTATTGGGGGTCATTACATTATTTACCATACCGAGTGAATCAGCAATTAAGGACCGCATGGTCACCTCAATGGTGTCTTGTCGAGGGCAGGACTTATATGCCTGAGTAACAATGTAGGTACCCGAGGTAAGCACATCCAAACTGTTTATTGTGTCACCCGTATTCCAGCTTACTTGACCGTATATACTATCCGGACTTAAACGCAACCTTTCGCCAATACACATTGCCGTATCCTCCCCGATACTATACTCTGGAGTAGAAATAAATAACAATTCTACTGTGTCGGTATTGCTGCAATGTGGAGTTCTAACAGACACCCAATACGCACCATTTTCTAGGGCAACAATCGAATCTACGGTATCTCCTGTGCTCCATAGATAAATCGCTTCATTTTCAACGGGAGCACTGAGGATAGCACTGTCTATGTCGCATGCAATGGCTGTATCTAAGGCAAATTTTAAGTGTTGCACCTCCACATTGATCGTATCAACATCCTTACAGCCCTTATCCCAAACCGTAACTCGATACCTGCCTGAAGAATCAATAATGATCTGTTTGGTTGTGTCTCCTGTGTTCCAAGCGATGGATTCATAATCCCCAAGAGCGGAAAGTTGAGCACTTCCACATGCTACAAAATCATCACCCAGCTCCACCAATTGTGGGTTAAAATCCACGTTAATCGTGTCAATGCTTGAGCAAAAACCGGTAGAAGCTTCAACCCAATATTCACCAGTATTAGTTACGGTGATGCTGTCAGTAGTCTCATTTGTACTCCACAAAACGCTTTCCCCCGAGTGATTGACACTCAGGACCAATTCATCCGTACATGTAAATGTATCTGAAGCTCCGAAGTCAGCAAATGCAACGAACACATTCAACGACTGGGTGTCCAAACAGAGCCCATTGCTTGCAGTAAGACTATATAGACCGGTTTCTGTGATTATTGTAGATCGTGTGCTGTCACCAGTACTCCAGCTGTATGACAAGGCCTCAGAAGGGCCGAAAATTGGTGAGCCCAATTCACAAATGCCCGTATCCGATAGTTCAAAGTGATATGCGGGAGTAAAATCTACATTCAAACTATCTGAATGAACGCATTGCAACGCTGCAGTAGTGGTGACACTGTAGACTCCACTATTTGAAACGTAAGTTTCCCAATCATTAGAACCATTGCTCCAAGTAAAATCAACAAACTGTATGGTGTCTACAAAAAGGCGAACCGAATCCACACAAATGGTATCTCCGATAAAAATCTCAGGAATTACCGGTGGTGTAACCTCCAGAATTACGTGTGCGGTGTCATACCCATAACAATTCCCTGAATCGGTAATGACATAGGTAATATTGAAGGTGCCCACAGAATCATAGATATGTGTCGGCAACGAATCCATGGATGTTGAGCCATCACCAAAGTCCCAGAAATGAACATTTCCAATACTGCCTTCATTATCAAATTCTGCTTCTGCATTGGCACATAAACTATCGGAAGGCAATATGGAAGCTCGAGCAATATTTGAAGCAAAATCTATTTTAAACACCGTGTTATCGTAAGCTCCTGTAAGGTTTGAGTCGCTGTAGGCCCAATCTGTAGTTGGAAAAATACCGTTACTGCAAGTTGCCTGGTATACCACACCGCGCTTATCAAATCTGCTGGTACCTCCATCAACGTGACTCCCATTATTACCTAAAAAGCTCCCAAATTCAAGATCCTCGGCATCAGGCGATAATTTCATCAAATAAAATCCCGCCAAGCCCAGACTGTTGACCGCGTTGATGGTATCAAAGCTGTTAAGGTTCAATGGAGCTCCGACTGCGGCTTGACCAGATATGTAAATTCTGTCGCAATTATCAACCAAGAAAGCTGCTGGAGCAAGGTTGCCCAAGGTTGAAACCCACTGCGTGGTCGACAAGCTGGAATTCATTTTCATTATATAACCTCCAGAACCGGGCCCAGCATATTTTCCTGCGGATGAAGTAATGGAACCGTTACTGGTACCAAAGGCATATACATAGCCTTCATCATCAATTTCAACAAAGTAATTCTGATCTCGAGCCGTAGTTCCATAGTACGTGCCGCTGATCATGTTCGCACCATTCGAATCAAGTTTTACGATAAATGCATCTGCATCACCAATGTGTGTGGTGGTTTCTCCAGTACCAAACAATGGAAAATCCGTGCTGCGCGTTGAGCCCGCGACATATACGAAACCAGAATCACTCACCTTCAAAGCATACGCCACATCTCTGTGGGCACCACCGAGGTAGGTAGACCATAGGAGGCTATCTAGATTGGGAGTCGTTTTAAACACTACCCCGTCTTGATCACCAGCAAGTGTGTCTTGTAGAACGCCAGCTGTGGTCGGAAAATTTGGTGATCGAGAAAAGCTTGCCACATAAATATTATCCAATGAATCCACTACAACTTCGCCTCGGTAATCGTCAGCATAATAGACGATTTGATTATTCACACCATCGCCATTGGAACCTCCCACATACGTGCTGCCAATAAGCTGCGACCCATCACTTGAGAGTACCGTAAGCACCACATCTTTTCCACCACCATGTGTAGAATCTATCGCTCCAGGTGAAAATGGATAATCTGCTGAATTTGAGCTACCTAAAATAATGATATGATCCGATGAATTCGCAACCATTGAGTGCGGCAAATCCTCTCCATTGCCTCCAATATAGGTGGCGTAAATTAACTCCGAACCGTCAGTATTGTATTTACTCAAACACATATCCACAGGAGCGCCATTAAAGGTAGATTGAAACGAACCCGTGTCCACCGGATAACCAGCTCCAAAACATCGTCCTGCGGAGTAAATCTGCCCCGCTTCATTAAATGTTGCAGTGTGACCAAATGAATTTGAAGTTGACCCAGAATTTGTCGAAGCAATAATGGTCGGATCAATATAGATTGGATACGCCTTATCGTATTTTCTTAGAATAAATGACACCTCTGAACCTTGAACTCTAAACCGAGCGTCTACGACCTCTTCCACCCCATTAATGGTCTGAAAAACCCGAAGCCTGCGTTCCCAAACATCACCTACACTGGTTTTGATTAGAAGGTCACCGTCTTTTACGGTCAACCCACGATGCCCATCAATTCGTAATCGAATTACGGAAGGATCACTTCCCGGATGCACAATATAAGTCGATTTGGGGTTTCGCCCGTCCATTTCGTAGACCACATCAACGCCTTTATAAACTTCTTTCTGCACGACCTTGGAATACGCATGCACATGACTGGCCCAATGTCTGGGATTATTACCGATGAAATAATTGGAGTAAGGTGTGCTTTTCCCGTGCTGCTCCACCGAATTTACTGCCTTGCCATCCACAAATCGCATTTTAATTACGTGGCCTGGAACTTCGATAGCCGAGTCATTTTCATGTAAATGATGTATTGCTTCGTGGCGAGCGTCATCATCCCACATTCTCAAACTCCAACCCTCTCGATCAAGCCAGAGTGATCCATGACTCATATCCAACTTATGCGTCACGGCATCGTCCCACTGCCCTTTGTTTTCTTGATATCCTGAAACTTGAGCCAACCCCGCATTGAGCATCAATACGAATAACATCGTCAGGCTTAAAAACGGATATGTCCGAGCGGATTTCAATGGTCTTGAATATGTCTCAAAGTTCTCAAAAGTTTTAAACATCGGACGTGCAGCCCTAGAGGCAAATCTATTTTCGCGCCATACCTAGACAATATGGCTAACACGCAAGATTTAGAGCAACTTTCGACACAAATAAGACGAGATATTTTAAGAATGGTGCACGCGGTTTCGAGCGGACACCCCGGAGGCTCGTTAGGATGTGCTGACTTCTTCACCGCGCTCTACGGGTCGGTTATGAAATACGACCCCAAGAATTTCACCATGGATGGTAAAAACGAGGATATTTTCTTTCTCTCAAATGGCCACATTTCACCCGTTTGGTATGCCACACTTGCACGCCATGGTTTTTTTAGTGTGGACGAACTTGAAACATTCCGAAAAATTGATTCCCGCCTCCAAGGACACCCCACTACGGCCGAAGATCTTCCCGGGGTTAGAATGGCCTCTGGATCGCTGGGCCAAGGCTTAAGTGTAGCCATTGGTGCTGCCCTAGCTAAAAAGCTAAACAACGACCCCCATACCGTATACAGCCTTCATGGCGATGGTGAGTTACAGGAGGGTCAATGCTGGGAAGCTGCCATGGCAGCTCCACATCTTAAGGCGGACAATCTTATCGCTACCATTGATTACAACAACAGACAGATTGATGGAGACGTTTCCAACGTAATGTCTTTGGGCGATCTTAAGGCCAAATGGGAGGCATTCGGATGGACAACCCTCGAGATGGATGGAAACGACATGCAAACGGTCTTAAACACGCTCAGTGTCGCAAAATCACATTGTGGCAAAGGCAAACCAGTAGTCATCATCATGAAAACAGAAATGGGTGCTGGAGTTGACTTCATGATGGGCACACATAAGTGGCACGGGGTAACACCAAATGATGAACAATTGGCACAAGCCTTGAATCAGTTGGAAGAAACAATCGGTGATTATTAGCATCTCAGATTCATACAAAAGATTTGGACTTAGCGCAATAGGTTTTGCGCTAATAACCTGCAGCTCCTTGGTGCTGAACGCCCAAGACAAGGAACCGCCATTAACGCGCATCCTGTTCATTTTCGATGCTTCAAACAGCATGAATGGTGTATGGGAGGGTAAGCCAAAAATCTATGTAGCGACCAAGCTTCTAAGCCAAGCACTTGACTCCCTTCGTGGAGCTGAAAATCTACAGATGGGGCTTCGTGTATATGGACACGAAAAGAACTACTTACACGGCCAAGATTGTGATGACACAAAGCTCATGGTACCTATTGGAAACAACAAAGCTGGCGCGATAAAGTCCGCCCTTAAATCACTGAAGCCCAAAGGAACAACACCAATTGCCTCAACCCTTGAAAAAGCTGGTGACGACTTCCTCAAATGCCCAACAAACGATTGCAGAAACATCATCATTCTCATCACCGATGGCATCGAAGAATGCAATGGTGATCCTTGCGCAGTTTCCATGGCCTTGCAGAAAAAGGGAATTATTTTAAAGCCGTTTGTGATAGGTATTGGTCTGGATTTGGAATTTCGAGAATCATTTGAATGCATGGGATCGTTTTACGATGCCTACAATGAAAAAAGTTTCTCTAATGCCTTAGGTGTAGTGATATCTCAAGCGCTAAACAACACCACTGCCACCGTTAACCTACTCGACATCAACGACAATCCAACAGAGACCAACGTTAACATGACGTTCTACAATCGCAACAATGGCGAAATGATTTACAATTTGGTGCACACCATGAACAACCGAGGCAATCCAGATACACTCCAGATTGACCCGGTTTACACGTATCGTATTGTGGCGCATACGATTCCGCCAAGAATCAAAGACAGCGCTAGTATTACCCCGGGAACCCACACCACCATTGGAATACCTACACCTCAGGGCTCACTAGAGTTTCGAATGCAAGGCGTAAACCCCGAGGCTAATAAGCTTCAAATCATTGTTCGAAAAGCAGGCGAAATGCAAACCTTGCACGTCCAAAGTTTTGCTGAAATTCAGAAGTACATCGTGGGCAAATACGATCTAGAGATATTAACTCTTCCTCGCACCTATATCGAGGATGTGGAAATATCCCAAAGCCACACCACCACGATACAGATCCCACAACCGGGCGTTGCCACGTTCAGCAAGCTCGGACATGGACACACCACCTTGTATCAAATGAAGAAAAACGAACTGGAATTGGTGGCCACACTGAGCACCACTCAAGGACGCGAAACACTGAGCCTAATGCCCGGGCAATATGTTGCCATATATCGTCCCCTAAGCGCGAGAGAAAGCGCTTTCACGGTTGAAAAACATTTTAAAGTAACCAGCGGCACCTCGGTAGCCGTGAGATTGAACCAATAATCAATGATGAACCTAAACGAGATTAACCCTACCGACCAAAAAGATACCCGTAGTGGATTCGGAGCTGCCTTGGCAGAATTGGGCGCTAAAGATCCAAACGTTGTTGCACTCTGTGCCGACCTCACGGGGTCTTTAAAAATGAACGCGTTTGCCGATGCATATCCCGATCGATTCTTTCAAATCGGTGTGGCAGAGGCAAACATGATTGGTATGGCCGCAGGATTGACCATCGGTGGTAAAACTCCATATACAGGAACTTTTGCCAATTTTAGTACTGGTCGGGTGTACGATCAAATTCGTCAATCCATCGCCTACTCGAAGAAGAACGTAAAGATTTGCGCATCGCACGCTGGGCTAACCCTAGGTGAAGATGGCGCCACCCATCAAATCTTAGAAGATATTGGCCTCATGCGCATGCTGCCAAATATGTGCGTTATAAACCCATGCGATTATTGGCAAACCTATAATGCAACCCTTGCCATTAATGATTGGGACGGACCTGTTTATTTAAGATTTGGCCGACCTAAATGGCCCATGTTTACCTCCAAAGATCAGCCGTTTGAAATTGGAAAAGCATGGAAAATTAGTGATGGATCTGACGTTACAATTATTGCAACCGGCCACATGGTTTGGTACGCAATTCAATCGGCAAAAAACCTTCAAAACCAAGGTATTAGTTGTGATGTATTAAATATACACACGATTAAGCCAATTGATGAACAGGCGATACTAGAATCGGTATCAAAAACGAAGTGTGTAGTTACTGCTGAAGAGCATAACCGACATGGTGGATTGGGTGATGCAGTTGCGCAAGTGCTGTCAATGAACTTACCAACCCCGCATGAATATGTGGCGGTGAACGACACCTTTGGTGAAAGTGGAAAACCCGTGGATCTGCTTAAGAAATATGGTCTTGATGTAAGTGATATCGAATCGGCTGCCAAAAAAGCTATCGAGAGAAAGTAGTAACCTTCGTAGGTTAAGAAACACCATGGCGAAAAAGAAGCGCATCATTGAGGGAGTAGATATCGTAGATATTGGAGCCAAAGGAATGGTGATTGGCAAGAAAGACGGTATTGCCTATTTGACCAAGGATGCCGTTCCTGGAGACACGGTGACCATTGAGTCTCGCAGAAAAAAGAAAGGTATGCCCTTTGGCATAGTTACCGAAATCACGAAGAAGTCTGATTTAAGAGTTGAGCCAGTATGTGCGCATTTCGACCATTGTGGCGGTTGCAGCTGGCAAAACTTGGATTACAAGGATCAAATTCGGTTTAAAGAACAACGCGTTTTTGAACAGATAAGGCGTATCGCTGGAATCAACGAATTCGAAAAGCGTCCGATACTTGGGTCATCCAACCTTTATGAGTATCGAAATAAGCTTGAGTTCACCTTTGTGGAAAGCCGATGGTTGACGCCAGAAGAAATCTCGAGTGCTGACGAAATTGAGGATCGCAGAGCGATTGGATTTCATGTTCCTAGGCGATTTGATTGGGTGCTGCACGTGGATGAATGCCACCTGCTGGACAAGGCACACAATGAGATGCGCAACTACCTGCATACAAAGGCTAAGCTGTTAGAAGTACCATTCTACCATCCAAGAGATAAACACGGCACGCTGCGCAATGTGCTCTTCCGAACAAACAAAGCGGGCGATTGGATGGTGCTGCTCGTGGTAAGTGAGCACAACGATCAGATAAAAAACCTCACTAACCTATTTCTGGAGCAATTCCCAAAGACAAAATCCTTTTGGGTCATTACCAACGACAAGGTAAACGACAGCTTTAGCGACTGCCCTGCTGAGCTTGTATATGGGGACGAGCACCTCATAGAGCGCTTCACCCGAATTGATGGTTCTGAGGTAAAATACCTCATCGGACCCAAGAGCTTTTTTCAGACCAACACACATCAAGCAGAACGACTCTATGAAATCGTGGCTACGATGGCCGATATAAACTCAGGTGATGTCGTCTATGACCTTTATACCGGAACGGGCTCTATTGCGCTTTATACAGCTCATAAAGCAAAAAAGGTGGTTGGGATTGAATACGTACCCGAAGCCATTGAAGACGCCAAGAAAAACGCAGCGCTGAATGACATGGATAATACGGCATTCTTCGCTGGAGATATGAAAGAGGTTTTGGATGACTCGTTTATTGAAGCTCATGGCCAACCTGATGTGTTGATCACCGACCCACCCAGAGCCGGCATGCACGCGGACGTCATTGATTGCATTCTAAGAGCCGAACCCAAACGCATTGTGTACGTGAGCTGCGATCCTGCCACTCAGGCGCGTGATCTTGCGCTGTTAAGCTCTAAATACACGCTAAAAGCCGCTCAACCCGTAGATATGTTTCCGCACACGAGTCATGTGGAGAACGTGGCATTGTTAGAGTTAAAATCTTAAGAAGATGACAACTATATCATGAACTCAGCAATTAAAATAGGACTCACAACTCTCGGATTAATCCTAGTATCACTATTGTTCTCGGGCTTCGTTCTAAATATTTCGTCAGAAACGTATAGGAAAATATGGTGGTTGGCTCTTTTTATTTCGATTCTATTCTATGGGTTTTTAATTAGAATTATATGGAAAAAAGAACAATCAAAAGAATCAAGGAACACACATATCGCCTACAGCTTAATGTTCATGCCCTACAGCATATATAATATCTGGACTAAGCTCTAATCCAACACCACATCAAAACCCATTCTGAACCAGCGTCCCGGCATGGGAGCGTTTCCTGCTTCGGTGTAGGTGGTATTCAATGCATTGAGCACGTCAAACCACACTCCATAGTATTCCTTGGTATAACCCACTCGGGCATCGATTAACCAATAATCCACCAAGGTCTCGCGGTCGAGGTAACGCGCGGTAAATGAAAGTTTAAAATCGTTCAAAAAGCTCACCGAAGTTTGCCCCACCACTTGGTGATTGAGGTTGGTGAGCGCATACCGTGAAATACTCGCTTCGCTCGCCACACTTTCCATATCCAACCAAGTGTAACCCACATTGGCTTGATCCAGCGTCAACCATTCTGCAATTTGGTACTTAAGCCGAAGCGTATAATTAAACTCAACACCAAGTGTAGATACAGCTTCATAATTCTGAGGCTGCCATGGCACGGTAACCGAATCTCGCACCCAGTCAATTAGATCGGTAGATTGTTGATTGAAGGCACTCAATTGAAAGAATTGATTCGCAACGGTGAGCTTCCCTCCTATTTCAAAATTGTTAGCAGTTTCTGG
>Ga0181593_10003126_pt1 | contig 15239 bp, 12 predicted proteins | sample 071ome_19_FD_133756 | JGI IMG/M metagenome (GOLD analysis project Ga0181593, IMG submission 133756) | Coastal salt marsh microbial communities from the Groves Creek Marsh, Skidaway Island, Georgia - 071413AT metaG (megahit assembly) | ecosystem: Environmental > Aquatic > Marine > Intertidal...
CCATGTGGTGGCCTTTTCCCACCACAGCATGGTGGTGGAATTCCCGAGCTTCGTGGTAGTCGTGGAAGGGCCTTATACCGAAGGCCAGTCCCTGACCCTGGCCCGAATGATCGAGGAGCGTATTGGCAAACCTATTCGTTACGTCGTGCCGACTCATCCGCACCATGATCACACCGGCGGCCTGCGCGGCCTCGCCTCTGCCGGTGCCAGCGTACTCACCGCCGCCGGTCATGAAGACGAGATTCGGGGCATCGTGGAATCCCCGCATACCAATCCCCCGGATGCCCTGGCCTTGCAGGCGCAGTCCGGCGCCGAAGTAGGGCAAGTGGAAGTGTTCGAGGGCATGACCGAAATCAGCGAGGGTGACCAAATTCTGCGCCTGTACGAGGTCAACAGCATCAATCACGTCAAACCCAAGGTCCTGCCGTTTGTAGTGGGCGATGGCATTCTGTTCCAGAGTGACCTGTTCTTCGGCGCGGCAGGGCCTGATGCCTCGGCCCTGTTTCTGGCGGTCCAGGAACTGGGACTGCCGGTCCAGCAGATAGTCGGCGGGCACGGCGGCGTCTTCCCGTTTGCCGCGCTGGCCGTGGCCTATGGGGAAGGCGGCGGAATCTAGACAGCAGCTTGTCCGGTCTTGGATCGACATACCTGTCGCGATGAGAGCTGGGGGGCATATACAGGAGTGAAGACGTCCTCGGCATGGATGCCGAGGCCGAGTGTACAGGGATGTACGTATACGTTCTTCACACCTGTATATGCCCCCGGCTCCAGGACCTGCGGTTACGAATAGAAGCAAGCCAATCCATGACCAAATCCCTGATTGCCTACGACAGTTCCCTGAAATAGCGATACAATGGCGGCTTTGTGGCTCAGGGACCCCTTTCCCCGGGCCAGTTACCCATGATTAAAGCAATAACAGGAAGCCGTACATGCTGGTCCCAGAAGCCATCGCGAAAATTCTCAAAGCCGAAGGCGTTAAATATCTTTTTGCCTACCCCCTGAACCCCATCATCGAAGCCGCTGCCGCGGAAGACATTCGTACCATCATCGTGCGCCAGGAGCGTACCGGCGCCCATATGGCCGATGCGGTCAGCCGGATGAGCTGTGGTGATGAAATCGGTGTCTTCGTGATGCAGCATGGTCCCGGTGCTGAAAATTCCTTTGGCGGTGTGGCCCAGGCCTATGGCGAATCGGTGCCGGTTCTGTTCATGCCGGCAGGTTATGATCGCAAGATTGCCAACTATTTCCCGAACTTCAATTCCACTCTCAATATGAAGCACATCACCAAGTGGGCGGAACCGATCAATATGCCCGGTGAGGTCTCCAACATCATGCGCCGCGCCTTTACCCAGCTGCGCAATGGCCGCCCTGGCCCTGTGCTGGTAGAGATTCCGTGGGATGCCTGCAAGGAAGAAACCGATATTTCCAGCTATGTGCCCAGTTACAAGGTACGTTCCGCCCCGGATCAGGAATCCGTGAAGGCTGCCGCCAAAGAGCTGGCCGCTGCCGACAAACCCGTAATCTATGCCGGACAGGGCATCAACTACGCCAAGGCCTGGGCTGAGCTCAAGGAGCTGGCTGAACTGATGAATTGCCCGGTGACCACCAGTCTGGAAGGCAAGAGTACCTTTAATGAAACCCATCCACTGAGTATCGGTTCAGGCGGACATGCCACCCCGAAAGCGGTGTATCACTTCCTGAATGAAGCCGACACCATCTTTGGCATCGGCTGCAGCTTTGCCATTACCTCGTTCGGCACCCGTATGCCGGACAATAAAAAGGTAATCCACGCAACGCTCGATCCCATGGACCTGAACAAGGACGTCTCGGCACAGCTGGGCCTGATCGGCGATGCCAGGCTTACCCTGCGCGCCCTGATTGATGAACTCAAAACCCTGGATATGAGCAAGGCTGAAGGCCGCAGGGAATCCACGCCGGCCGCCATCAAGGCGGTGAAGGATGCCTGGATGGCCGAGTGGCTGCCCAAGCTGACTTCCGACCAGAGTCCTATGACCCCTTACCGGGTGATCTACGAGCTGAACAAGCTGGTGGATAAAAAGAAGGTGGTGATCACTCACGATGCCGGCAGTCCACGCGATCAGCTGGTACCGTTCTGGGAAGCTGAAGAGCCGCTGTCCTACATTGGCTGGGGCAAGACTACCCAGCTGGGTTATGGCCTGCCACTGGCCATGGGCGCCAAACTCGCCAGGCCTGACCACCTGTGCATCAACGTCTGGGGTGATGCCGCCATCGGTTTCACCGGCATGGATTTCGAAACCGCCGTGCGCGAACGGATCCCGATCATGTCCATCCTGTTTAACAATTTCTGTATGGCCATGGAGCTGCCGATCATGGAAGTGTCCACGGAGAAATACCGTTCCACGGACATCGGCGGTGACTATGCGGACATGGCGAAAGCCTTTGGTGGCTACGGTGAACGCATTACTGATCCCAACGATATCGTGGATGCCTTGAAGCGCGGCATCGCTGCCACAGAACGGGGCGAGGCCGTGCTGCTGGAGTTCATCACGTGCAAGGAACTGGACATGTCGCTGCACTATTCCAGTTACGGGAAATAGCCGCGCGCAAGCGCGGCACGGGTCAGACCAAATTTTTCAATGCGAAAGCCGGGATACACACTGACCCTGAGAATAATTTGCTCTGACCCTGTTACAAGTATGGCGGATATCGCTACGCGCTTCCGCCCTACAAGAATAAAACCCGTATAGACGGGACAAGGGGGAAACATGTTCAAGACACTCCAGGAAAAACTGGGCCCGGGCCTGTTGTATGCGGCGATTGCGGTGGGCGTTTCCCACCTGGTGTCCTCGACCACGGCAGGGGCCACTTACGGGCTGGTGATGATTGCCTACATGGTCGTGGTTTGCCTGGTCAAATACCCCACCTTCCTGTTTGGTGCCACTTACGCTGCCGCCACCGGTGAAACCCTGGTGGAAGGCTATACCCGCATGGGCAGGTGGGTAGTGGTGCTGTTCTTCTTCATGCAGCTGGTTGAATACACCTTCGCCATTTCCGGGGTGTCGGTCACTACTGCAGCAATTTTGCGCAATGCATTCGGGCTTGAAGCCGGTATTGTGCTTGAGCTGGGGCTGGTGATTTCCTGCATGTTGATCGTGGCGCTTGGCCGTTACGCGGTACTGGAAGACCTTACCCGTGTGCTGGTGATCGTGTTTTCCATTGGCACCGTGATTGCCGCCGCCTTTGCCATCGGTGGCATCGACACTGGCGGAGCTTCCCTGTCCGCCGACCTGACCCTGGATACACCCACCATCCTGTTCATGATCGCCGTGGCTGGCTGGATGCCTACCGGTACTGCCGGTTCTGTCGGCCTGTCCTTGTGGGTAAAAGCCAAGAGCATTCGCCTGCAGCGTCCGGTAACCACAGAAGAAGCCACTTTTGATTTTCATGTGGGTTACGGCGCCGCCATTTTCCTGGCCATCTGTTTTGTCGCCCTGGGAACCTTTGTCATGTTCACCAATGGTGTGCAGGTGGAAACCAATGGCGCGGCTTTTGCTGGTCAGCTTATCAGCCTGTTCACCTCGACCATCGGGCAGTGGATTTACCCGGTGATCGTTATTGCAGCCATTACCGTCATGTATTCCACGTTGCTTACACTTGTGGACCTGTTGCCACGCTCGTCTGCGGCTGCCCTTGTAGAAATTTTTCCGGTTCCTGAAGAGCAGGTCAGTGACAAATTCAGCAAACTTTACCTGGCTTTTGTTGGCATCGAGCTGCTGCTGGTGCTGGGCGTGCTCTTTATCCTGATGGATTCTTTTGGCACCTTCATTGCCTGGGTAACCTCGATGGGTTTTGTTGTTGCACCGATATTTTCTTACCTCAACCATCGGGCCATGTTTGGTCCGGATGTGAAAGAGGCAGACAAGCCGGGAAATTTCCTGCGTTACTGGAGTATCAGCACCATTGGCATACTCTCCATCGTAGGTATAGGCTTTGTTTACATGAACTACATCATGTAAACCGGTAAATCCTGATATAGGGGGAACGATGTTAGAACTGCTGTCCAGGGAACGCATCATTGCCAAACCGGGCTTCAATCGCTGGAAAGTCCCGCCGGCGTCCATTGCCATTCACCTGTGTATTGGCTCCGTTTATGCCTGGAGTATTTACAATCCCCCGCTGACCCGCCTGTTCGGCGTAGTGTCGCCAGCGTCAGCTGACTGGAGCTTGCAAAGCGTCACCTGGATATTCTCGGTAGCCATCGTCTTTCTTGGTCTGTCTGCCGCCCTGGCCGGGCACTGGATGGACAAGGTCGGCCCGCGCCTGATCGGCTCTGCTGCCGCTGTGCTCTGGGGTGGTGGCTACCTGATCGGCAGCGCAGGCATCATGACCCACCAGCTCTGGCTGCTGTATTTCGGTTACGGCGTGTTGGGTGGCTGCGGTCTGGGGCTGGGGTATGTGTCACCGGTCAGCACGCTCATCAAATGGTTTCCCGACCGGCGCGGTATGGCCACCGGTATGGCCATCATGGGCTTTGGCGGCGGCGCCATGATTGGCGCTCCCCTCAAGCGTTTCTTCATCCAGCATTTTTACCAGGCCCCTGATTACCTCGGCACCGTTGATCAGGTGAACCTGATTACCGAGGCAGGGCGCCGCTTTGTCGAGCGTGCCGGTGAGCAGCTTGAGGTTGTGGTCGTGGGCGCCAATGAGGTGGCCGGCATGCTGGTGCCCGGGCCTGAAGGGGTCTATGTCATCGGCACGGGTTCCACCGGTGTGGCACAGACCTTCATTGCCCTGGGATTGCTGTACTTTGTGGTCATGGTGATTGCGGCGTTTTCCTATCGTTTGCCGGCTGAGGGCTGGTTACCGGAGGGCTGGACGCCGCCGGCCGAGGATTCTGGTGCCAACAAAATGATCACCACCCATAACGTGGACATCGAAGAAGCGATGAAGACCCCGCAGTTTTACAAATTGTGGGTCGTGCTTTGTATGAATGTGTCGGCAGGTATCGGGGTGCTTGGCGTGGCGAGCACCATGATGAGTGAAATTTTCGGCACCACGCTTCCCGGCATAGTTGATGGTGCTTTTGCCGCGGTGTATGTGAGCATGATTTCCGTCTTCAACATGGTAGGGCGTTTCATCTGGGCCAGCTGCTCGGATTTCATCGGTCGCAAGAACACCTACTGGATTTTCTTTGCCCTGGGCATCCTGCTCTACTGCTCCGTGCCCCTTGCCGCCAATCAGGTCAGTGCCAGTCCTGCGGCGGTATGGCTGGTACTGTTCTACGCCGCCACCATGATTATCTTCACCATGTATGGCGGCGGCTTTGCCACGATTCCGGCCTACCTGGCTGATATCTTCGGGACCAAATATGTCGGTGGTATTCATGGACGCCTGTTGACGGCCTGGAGTACTGCGGGGGTTGTCGGCCCTCTGGCTATTACCTCGTTGAGGGAATCAGCCGTGACCCGGGCCATCGAAGACCTAGTCAGCCGGATTGATCCGGCGGCCTTCCAGGCCCGCTTTGGGGCCGGTGTGGAACAGCTGGAGCAGCTGGTTGCCGCGAAGACCGTCACCATTGCCAGCCTGATGGAGATTGTCCCGGCAGGCACGGTGGACCCGACATCGGGGCTCTATAACAACACCATGTACCTGATGGCCGTGTTGCTGCTGGTTGGCCTGTTTGCCAATGCCTCCATGAAACCGGTGGACAGCAGCCACTATCTGAAAGACTAGTCAGGGGAAAATGAAAATTCCGGGGAAGCGGGGGTTGTCCTTGATTCCTGTATGCGACTGGTTTACTTTCGATGCCCATTGCATGAATAACACGGCCCGCGAAGCGGCCAGACTTTTATTGTTTCAGGGGGAAATCATGAAAACATTGATTAAAAACACTGCGCTGGCCTTAAGCCTGGCGTTGGCAGGTGGTGCCGTCATGGCGGCTCCGGCAGCAGATTTTGCCGACAAGCTGGCGGCGGACTCCCGTCCTGCCGAAGACAAGGCCCGCGATGGTACACGACGTCCCATTCAGGTCATTAACCTGGTGGGTATTGATGAAGGCATGACCGTGGTGGATGTACAGTCCGGCGGCGGCTGGTATACCCGTGTGCTGTCAGCAGCCGTGGGTCCCAATGGCAAGGTCATCACCAATCCAGGCCCCCGCGCCCTGCAGCAGAACAATGGGCAGGCCGCGCGCGATATGGCCGCAGAGCTGGGCAACGTCGAGGTGTCTTTCGACAACCTGGGCGAAATCGATGCCCGTAATGCGGATGCCGCCATAGCGGCGCTGGAGATTCACCACGCCACCGGCGAACGCGGTGTGGAATACCTGCGCAACATGGCCAGCATGGTAAAAAATGGCGGCAAGATTATTGTTATCGACCATGAGGGTAATCCGGGTGCCGACAATGGCGCGATTCACCGTATTGCCAAACGTGATGTGATGGCGTCGGCCGAGACGGCCGGTCTGAAACTGGTTCTGGATTCCGATCTGCTGCACACCAATGCCGATGATCACACCCAGATGCCATTCTCACCACTGCTGGGCCGCAATACCGACCGCTTCTTGCTGGTCTTTGAAAAGTAAGCCGGTCAGGACGACCAGGAACAAGATAACTGTAATCAAGGGGTAAAACATGAAAGGAATTTTTAAACAGACTTTAACCGCTACGTGTCTGGTGTTTACGGCATTCGGTGTGTCAGCAGACGTGGCACCGGATTTCCTGGACAAGCTGATGGCGGAAAGCAGACCGGCCGAGGATCGTGCCCGTGATGGGTCCCGCCGTCCTTATCAGGTCATGACCCAGCTGGGTGTGGATGCCGGTATGACCGTGATGGATATCGGTGCTGGTGGCGGCTGGTATACCCGCGTCATGTCTGCGGCTGTTGGTCCGCAGGGTAAAGTGGTTGCACAGTTTGGCCCCCGTGCCCTGCAGCGCAATAACGGCCAGTCCCAGAAAGACCTGGCCGGCAGCCTGGGCAACACCGAAGCCTTCTTTGAAAATGTGGCGGACTATCCAGCGGGTTCCATTGATCGTGCCATCACTGCCCTGAATATTCACCACTACGATAGTGAGCGAGCAGCACCGTATTTCAAGGCTATTCATGATGTGTTGAAGTCTGGCGGCATGGTGGCCGTGATCGATCATATCGGTCTTGCCGGCAAGGAAAATGCCATGATGCACCGCATGCTCAAGTCTGATGCGGAACAGTGGATCCGGGAGGCAGGTCTTGAGATCGTGAATGACTCTGACCTGCTCAGGACCAATGCGGATGATCATGAACGCTCCATTTCAGATCCGATCTATGGACGCGACGTAGACCGTTTCCTGTTGATTGCCAGGAAGCCTTAAAGGCAACGTCGGCAATTGTTCTTGCGTTGTTAAAAAACCGGTTAGCTTGCTAGCCGGTTTTTTTGTGAGTGATTTTGGGAGGATGGGATTGTGGATTGGAAAATATTTCTTACCGTACTGAGCACGGTGTTCATCGCCGAGCTGGGTGACAAGACCCAGCTGGCGACCATGCTATTTGCTGCAGACAAGGAAGTGAGCAAGTGGACGGTATTCTTTGCGGCATCTGCTGCCCTGATCCTGGCATCCGCCATGGGCGTACTGGCGGGCAGTTTCCTGTCAGCCTACATCAGCGAGAAGATTCTGCATTATATTGCCGGCGTGGGGTTTATCCTGATTGGAGGATGGACGCTCGCGACAGCTTAGGGCGCAGCGCCCTGCCTCCTGCCTCCGCTAAGGATTCGCGGCGTCCAGGGCTTCCTGCCACTTGTCAGTGGTGCAGTCATATTCCAGAAAGATATCGTCGCTCATGCGCTGGTAGTACACGGTGATATGACGCGGCTCACGGTATAACGCAGGATCTGTAACGGTCAGGTCAAATACCAGGGTGTCATCGTTGATGGGTTTGGCGATGGAGGCGACAAAACCACTGGCTTCCTTCCCGGCGGCCTCATGCGTGGTCATATAAATTCTTTCATCTATTTCCATGTTCTCTGTGCGTGGCCAGCGACCGTCCAGGGTTTCTTTTAGCAGTGCTGTGTGCACAACCAGGGTGTCACCCTCCCAATGCCCGATGGAGTGACCCATGCGGGTAGGCGGATAGTCGCCCGGATGATCACGGCCATCCATGAATACGCGACGCACCTGCATTTCCAGCTCGGCGAGCATGGTCAGCTGGTTATCTTTCTGGATGACTTCAATCGGATAGGCTACCTGCGAGGTCATTGTTGATGGCATACCGGGTGGCACACACCAGGCACCGGGCTCAACCCAGTTGGGATACTGTGACAGATAGGCATCCTGCATGGCTTTGCCTTCTGGTGTCAGGGTCTGGGAATCGGTACGCATAAAAGCCGGTTCACTGGCATAGGCAACCCAGACACCGGAAAAATCAGGACGCTCATTGGCTGCCTGCGCCAATGTGGCTGTAGTAATAGCGGCTTTCAGTGATAAAGCACAAGCCAGTGTAGATGTCTTGGGGAAACCTTTCATGTCCTGCTCCTGGGTAACTATAGGCAATGGCGAAATATGCGAGCTGGAAAATTTATTGTCAACATTAATACGGAAACTGTGAAGAAATATGCTAAATTTGCGTCCAGTTGATTCATCACAAACTTATGAAATGTGGCTTGATTCAGAGTAGGTGTGTCCAGATAGACCTGACACCTTTTAACAGGACTGATATAACCTGTTCGATCCATGACAAGCCACTAAGGGAGAAGTAGTAATGCGTAGCTCAGAAAAACTGATCATGTCACTTGCGCTGGCCGTTTTTGCCTGTATTTTTTCCATCAGCAGTCAGGCCCATCATTCAGCTGCACAATTTGATTTCAGCCAGATGGTGCCCGTGACAGGCAAGGTTATCCATGTTGATGTGTCCAATCCCCATATCGACCTGATTCTGGAAATAGCCAATGATGATGGCACAACAAAGGAAGTGCAGTTTGAAGGGCACAGCCGCAACAATGTTTACCGCCGTGGCTGGCGTCCTGGTGCTTTCGAGGAAGGCGATGTCATCACCATTTTCATTGCGCCCATGCGCAATGGAGAAGATGGCGGCTATATCCAGGAATTTGAAATGGCAGACGGTAAAAAGTTTTAATCACCCACCACTGAAAGCATTGAAAGACAGGAACCCGGCATGAGAAAAATTCTGGCCCTCACGTTGTTGATGACCTCTTCACTAGGCATGGCACAGCCTGATTTCAGCGGCCTGTGGTTTCCGTCTTTCCGTGATGCCAATGCGCCGAAGCTTGAGCCGGCCACCGTGGGTATGCCCTTCAATGAAGCCGCCCAGGCCATGTACGATGAGTATGTGGCCAATTTTGATGTGTCTGATGACCCGGGCGGATTTTGCATCAAGCCCGGACTTCCCCGCAGCATCTGGGGTGCACCTTTTCCCGTCGAGATCGTCCAGACCGAGGGTTTCATCAACATGCTGTGGGAAGGTTACTACCAGTACCGCAAGATCTATCTGGAAGGCTACCCACGGCCTGAACCCATCCTGACAACAAGGATGGGACATTCCGTCGGTCATTGGGAAGGCGATACTCTGGTGATTGAAACCACTTACCTCAGGGAATATCCCTACATGCGCAGAACGCCAAATTCTGAAGAAGCCACCACGGTTGAACGCTGGAATCTGGTTACCCGCACGGGTGAAAATGGCGAAGAACTGAAATACCTGACCAATGAAATGCTGTTAACAGACCCGAAACTGTATACCGAACCTGTCAGAATCACCGGTATTTTGCGCTATTCACCGGATACCCCGATCATGGAGTATTCATGCAGTGAAGAAATTTATGATCGTTATTTGCAGGAACGTGGCCTGCAAGTGCCGGATTTTTATAATCTGGATTGATTCAGAATTCTCCTGATCTGCTGTCCCAGAGTTGCCTATTTGGGGCATATGATCCCTTTATAATGCTTGAAAATGGCATTCTCCCTATTTATGCTGTCTCCCCTTTCGTCTGAAAAAAGCGAGAGTTAGAAAAGTTTTTGGAAAATTTTCTCAAGAGTTTCTGGATTATTTTTCAAAAATTTTTTTGTAAGGAATTACTTCGCTTACCGCCTAGGTGAATACAGCAGTATGAAAAAAGTTTTACCAAGTCCAGCATCGATCGTCTCCCGACGAAAACTTCTCGAGTGTGTAGCTGCAGGAACAATGACAACACTGTTGTGCCCGTCGCCGTCCCTTGCACAAGACAGTATCCAGTCCAGAGCACTTGGTCAGAATATTTATCTGCTCCAGGGTGCCGGCACTAACGTTGTTGTGCATGTTGGCCGCAATAGCGTGCTGGTTGTCGATGGCGGCCTGCCGGTGCATGGTGAAGCGTTGCTCAATGCCATCAATCGCCTGTCAGGTGACAAACCGGTAAGCACGCTGTTCAACACAAACTGGCGTCCCGAACATTGCGGCCTGAATTACCTTCTGGGTGATTCCGGAACCGCTATCATTGCCCATGAAAATACCCGTCTGTGGCAGAGCAACGATTTTTCGGTGCCCTGGGAAAACACCCATCACCATCCCGTACCACCATCTGCCCGGGCCAATTCGACCCTATATACCACTGACTCACTGATCCATGACGGGGAAACCGTTGAATACGGTTTTATCAGCCAGTGCCACACAGATGGCGATATCTATGTCCATTTCAAGGACGCCAACATTCTGGCCGTAGGAGATATGGTGGCCACGGAAAGTTTGCCGCAGCTGGACTATGTGACAGGCGGCTGGATTGCCGGCGCACAGAAATGCGCGGCAGGGTTGCTCGGGATGTCTAATGACAAGACTGTTGTCGTGCCGGCTGAAGGTGAACCTGTAAACCGCGTAATGCTGGAGACTTATAAGGGCATGCTCGATCATGCCTATGAGGTGGTCGCCAATGCCTTCCGTACAGGAAGAAGCCTGGATCAGTTTCTGGCATCCAATCCCATGGAAGACTATGTGGAGCGTTACGGTGACCCCGAATTATTCCTGACCCTGTTATATCGTGGTACCTGGTATCACATTCCCGGCCGTGCCGTATCCGGGATCATCTAGTGATGCAGCGGATTCCGGCAGACATTTTTTTAAACCGTATTTGAAACAGCAATTCTCAGAGATGACTAAAGCGACATTTAAAAACAAGGTTATCAGCAGAGGCGTCCGACAGGTCGCACGATCCATTGGTGCCAGCACATTGAAGGGAGTCCTCTTTCCTTTAATTATTGCTATTCCTGTGGCCCAGGCTGCCGAAAGCGGCGATTACCAGGCGGCCCTGGCCGAACTGGCGGAAAACTGGAGCACGGTGGAAACCTACTGTACCGGTTGCCATAACTTTGAGGACTTTGCCGGTGGTGTCGACCTGTCCTTTTTTGGTCCTGAGGATGTTGCCGCTGAAGGCAAAATCTTTGAGATGGTGCTGCGCAAGGTGCGCAACAGTGTGATGCCCCCGCCGAGCCAGGACCAGCCTACCGACAAGGCGCGCTGGGATCTGATTGCCAGTATCGAAAGGGTACTGGACAGTCATGGTCAGGAGCATCCTGAACCTGATCGTGTAGGCCTGCATCGACTCAACCGTACCGAATACGTTAATGTCATATACCAGCTCACTGGTGTTGAGCTCGACACTGAACTCGCCCTGCCCAAGGATGATAACAGTGACGGGTTCGACAACATTGCCAGCGTCCTGAAAATTTCCCCCTCTTTTCTCGACCAGTACATAGCAGCAGCCCGCCAGGTCAGCGAAAAGGCGGTTGGCAGTCCGGCACCCAGAAGTGAAAGTGTGGTTTACCCCATGGATAGTTCACACCAGGGTAATCACATTCATGGCCTGCCCATGGGCACGCGTGGGGGTGTACTGGTGGAACACAATTTCCCGGTGGATGGGGAATACGCCATCAGCATTCGTGGCATGGCGGGAGCCGGCTACACCCTGGGCATGGAGTACAACCACACGGTTATCGTTACCGTGGATGGCGAAAAGATTTTTGAACGTGACATCGGTGGTGGTGAAGACTTGCGGATGCTTGATCAGATCCAGGCGCCTGCCGTTGCCGAAATCAACGGGCGCTTCAGCGATATTCGGGTGCCACTCACTTCCGGTCCACACAAAATCGGCGTGGCCTTCAAGGCGCGCAGCTTTGCCGAGACCGACGAGTTTCTCTATACCCTCGGTGGCAACCGCGGTATGGACAGGATTGCCCGTGCGAGAGGCCTCGAAATCAACGGCCCACTGTCCAGCACCGGTATTATTGATACGCCGAGCCGTCGCAAGGTCATGGTGTGTGAGCCTGCGGCTGTGAGCGAAGAGTTATCCTGTGCTCGCCAGATATTTGCCAACCTGGCCAAGCAGGCCTTTCGCCGTCCTCTTACAGACGATGATCTGACAGCTCCCATGCGGTTTTTTGCCGCAGGCCGCGAGCTGGGCGGTTTTGATGAAGGCATCAAGAACGGCATGATGGCGATCTTTGCCAGTCCCAAATTCCTGTTTCGCGCTGAAATTCCCCCGGAAGATGCCAAGCCGGGTTCGGTAGTGGCTCTGAGTGATCTGGAGCTGGCCTCCAGATTGTCCTTTTTCCTGTGGAGTTCCACACCGGATGAAGAGCTGATTGATCTGGCCGGGCGGGGTGAGCTTGGCAACGAAAAAGTCCTGTCAGCTCAGATCGATCGCATGCTTGAAGATCCAAGATCACAGGCCCTGGTGGAAAACTTTATTTTCCAGTGGCTGCGTTTGCGGGATCTGGAAAAGGTTGATCCTGATCCTGAAATTTACCCGGCTTATAAACCTGGTTTGCTGGATGCTTTCCGTGAAGAAATCCGTCTGTTTGCCGGCAGCGTTTTCCGTCAGGACAGCAGTGTGCTGGATCTGATTACAGCGGATTACACCTATCTGAACGAAGATCTGGCGATGCATTACGGCATCACTGATATCAAGGGTGATCATTTCCGCCGCGTGACACTCGGGGATGAAGAACGCTATGGCCTGCTGGGCACGGGTGGGGTACTCATGGTCACGTCCTATGCCAACAGGACAACACCGGTGATTCGTGGTGCCTATATTATGGAAAATTTCCAGGGTGTACCGCCCGCCACACCACCGCCGAATGTTGAAGCCTTTCCCGAAACGCCGGAAGGGGCGGCCGTGTCCCAGACAGTCCGTGAGCGGCTGAAGGTTCACAGGGACAATCCGGCCTGCTCTGGCTGTCACGATGTGATGGATCCCCTGGGCCTGGCCCTGGAAAACTTCAACGCCGTGGGCCAGTGGCGGGACCGTGACAGTGATGCGGGAAATATTCCTATTGACGCCAGTGGGCAGCTGGCCGATGGTACACCCCTGAATGGAATCAATGACTTGCGTCGTTCATTGGTCGCCAGGCCTGATCAGTTTGTGCAGACATTTACAGAAAAACTGATGACCTATTCGCTGGGCCGGTCCGTAGAACATTCAGATATGCCGACTGTCAGGCGTATCGTCAGGAATGCTGCCCGCGACAATTACCGCGTTTCTACTATTGTGAAAGGAATCATCAGCAGTGACCAGTTCAGGAAGGTCATGGTCCCTGCTGAGACTATGGAAATAGGACGTTTATAACGGCCGAGAAAGAAAAAATATAAAAAGGCTAATTGCTACAGGAGAGAACAATGTTTATTACCAAGAAACATTTACCGAGAAGGACCTTTTTGAAAAGTGCGGCAGCCAGTGTCTCCTTGCCGTTGCTGGATGCCATGATTCCGGCCAGTACTGCTATCGCGCAGACGGCAGCGAGTACGGCGCCACGAATGGGCTTCTTTTATTTCCCTCACGGGGCAGTCATGGACAATTGGACGCCTGATGCCGTGGGCAGCGAGTTTGAACTCAAATCCATTTTGCAGCCGCTACAGCAGCACAAGCAGTACCTGACCATCGTCTCCAATCTTGAAAACAAGCGGGCCTATGGCCCGGTGCATGCCATTACACCGGGCACCTGGCTGACCGGCGAAGCGCCCAGGGTGAGCCATGAACCCTTTGGTGGCACCACTATTGACCAGATAGCTGCCCAGCATATCGGCCAGGACACACCTTTGCCATCCATAGAAGTTGCCACTGAAACCAGTGGTGCGGCTGGCGCCTGCGACCGGGCCTATGGCTGCAGTTATGCCGGCACCATTTCATTCCGGACGCCGACAACACCCCTTCCGATGGAGAACAATCCACGCAAACTGTTCCAGACCCTGTTTGGCGTTGGTGACAATGCCGCTGAGCGTGAACGTCTTGCTGTACAAACCAGCAGTATCCTTGATCTGATGCTGGAAGAATCCAACCAGCTGGCCCGCAGGCTTGGTGCTGCAGACCGGGCTGTGCTGGGTGATTATCTGGAAACCGTTCGCGAGATCGAACGCCGGGTGCAGAAAACCGCCGAACACGATCTGTCCCACATGGATCTTCCTGATGCTCCACAGGGTATTCCGGGTTCATTTGATGATCACATCAATCTGCAGATGGACCTTATCCTGCTGGCCTACCAGGGCAACATTACCCGTATCGCCAGCATGATGATGGCGGCTGAAGTCAGCAACCAGACCTATAACCATATCGGCGTTTCCGATGCCTTCCATCCCCTGTCCCATCACCAGAACGATGCGAACAAGATTGGCCGTCTGCTGCGTATCCAGGAATACCACAGCAGGGTGTTTGCCCGCTTTGTCGACAGACTGGCAGAGATGCCCGATGGTGATAATGGTTCGATGCTGGATAACTCGATCATGTTGTACGGCAGTAACATGAGTAACAGTAATGCCCATGATCATTTCCCACTGCCTGCCGTGATTGTTGGCAAGGGCGGAGGTATTCGCGGTGGCCAGCATATTGCCGCGGAAAGGCGTACACCGGTATCCAACCTGATGCTCAGTGTACTTGACCGGATTGGCGTGCATGAAGAGTCTCTGGGTGACAGCACCGGACGTTTTGAAAATATATAAGGCACAGATATCAGGCCGCGTGCCGGGGTGAACAAATACGGGAACGCCAACCTGGTGTATCCCGTAGGCATCCGTTAAGGGAAAAAAATGAAAACACAAATTATCAGGCAGGCACTTGGCAGGGCGGTACTGGCATCCTGCCTGTTGTCTCCGATGTGGGTACAGGCGCAGGATGCTGATGGCCGGATTCTGGAGCTGGCCAGCAATGGCGATACGGTTGAGGCTGGTGAACTGATTTCCCGCAGGACTGATGTCAATCAGGCGCAGCCGGATGGCACTTCCCTGCTGCACTGGGCCGTGTATTA
>Ga0181593_10003130_pt1 | contig 15231 bp, 13 predicted proteins | sample 071ome_19_FD_133756 | JGI IMG/M metagenome (GOLD analysis project Ga0181593, IMG submission 133756) | Coastal salt marsh microbial communities from the Groves Creek Marsh, Skidaway Island, Georgia - 071413AT metaG (megahit assembly) | ecosystem: Environmental > Aquatic > Marine > Intertidal...
TATCCCGTGACCGCACCTGCTGACCATCCTCTCTATTACCTGGCAGCCGATGTCCGTGAACTGGACCGGCTTGCCATTCAGGAACACGGCATACCCGGCTTTACCCTGATGCAGCGGGCGGGACAGGCTGTCTTTGATGCCCTGTTGGCACACTGGCCGGGGGTTCAACACCTGACGTGTTTTTGTGGAGGTGGCAACAATGGCGGTGACGGCTATGTGATTGCCGCTCTGGCCAGTGCATCAGGCCTTGGCGTTGAAGTAGTCGCTGTGGGAGACCCCGCATCGCTGAAAGGCGATGCCAGACTTGCCAGCGCCATGGCACGGGAACACCAGGTGCCCGTGCTGCCACTGACGGCATTCCAGGCACGAAACAAGGCATCGAGGAATACAAAAACCGTCATTGTTGACGCCCTGCTGGGCACCGGCCTGACCGGCCCGGCCCGTGGTGACTACGCCGCCGCCATCAGGCTGATCAACCAGTCAGGAATGCCTGTTGTGGCCGTCGACATTCCCTCAGGGTTAAGCAGCGATACCGGGGAAGCCCTGGGCGAGACGGTTAAGGCCGGCCTCACTGTGACCTTTATCGGCAGGAAACTTGGCCAGATCATGATAGACGGACCGCAATACTGCGGTGACCTTATCTTTGATGACCTGGGTGTGCCCGAAGAAATTTACTCAAGGATTTCTCCGGTCACACTCTGATCAGGGTGGAAGTGGTTACAGACCGCTGGTCTTCTCAAAGAAGGGGTTGCCGTAATCATCGTGCAGGTCCAGGAGGAACTTGTTGTTTTCCTGGCAGACATAGTCCTGAAGTTCCTGTCCCTCAGTCCACTTGATATCCCACTGGACTTTCCAGGGAGCGGTGTAGGCACCGGGATCATCAATTACAGCCTCGTAATGCAGGACTTCCTTGTAGGGCCGGGTGATGTATTCAATGGTATGCAACTGGTCGGTGTGCATATGGCCGTTGTAATCGATCCAGGTTTTTTCGTTATAGCCCACAGTATCAATCACCAGGGTATCGCCTTCCCAGCGCCCCACTGAATGGCCAAAATAGGTGGGATTGAGATTTTCCGGATGCTCGCGTCCATCCATATGAATCTCGCGCCAGACATGGCCGCCACCTTCAAAGATAATCACGATACGGTCACGGTTCTGGATGATCTCAGCCGGATACGGTGTCCCCATGGAACGCGGACCGCCAGGCGGCAGGCAAAAGCCTTCGGGATCATACTTCACGTTATTGGCGCGATTGTATTCCCACATGGCCTTGGCCCAGGGGCGGAAAGGAGGACGCACACCATCCTCATATCCTTCCATGGTCGCAGCGAAGTTGGTGGTATAGGGTAAATCCCAGGTGCCATTACCACCCAGGTCCACCGTACCATCGGCTAACCGTGGCGTAGGAGAACGCGGACTGTCATCATCGCCCTGTGCCTGCACACCAGTGGCCAGAGCCAGACAGGCAATGGATATGGCTGTATACAATTTATTCATGTCTTCCCCTCTTGTTTCTCTTTCAATCAATTCAAACTATTTCAAACTATTCCCAGCGGCCGACAGTTTTACCATCAGCGAGTTTTGCCCCAACCAGAAGTCCGCCAGGCGAACCGTCTTTCATGGGATTGGTTCTGATCGTCACCAGGGTGCCTGCAGCAAAGGTGGAAGGCCTGACCCCCTGTCGACCCAGGTTATTGGGACTTCCCCATTCCAGGCTCCATTCTGTTTTCTCTCCCTGTTCGCCGGCAACTTCAACCTGCAGCCAGGTGTGCGGGTTGGTGAACTGGAATTCCACGACAGTACCCTGCAGCTCGATGACATTTTCCAGGTCAAACATGGCATTGGAATGATGTCCCAGAACAGGCACTGTCAGTGCCAACAATGCTATCGCTACCGCCACTTTACGCATGCCTTGTCCTCCTCAAACCTGTCGGGCTGTTTATTGCCCGGGGTTCTGATCAATGATTTTGCCATCAGTATCAATGGTATAGGTCCAGCCGGTGTTGGGATCTATCGGATTACGGTTGTTTTCGTTGCAGGCATAATCGTAAACCCGTGTACCCGCCTCAAGATGCCTGAAACGTTTTGTCACCACCCACGGTGCCGTTAGCGCAGCCTGGTCCTCTATCGTCATCTCCACATTCATCATGCCAGCGTCGTCTATATGCATTCGAGTCACGATATGAGCCTGGTCACTAAGAATAAGCCCTGTACGATCCAGGATGGTCTTGCCACTTTCCGAACTGTGCAAACTCAGGGTGTCAAACACCAGCGTATCCCCTTCCCAGTGTCCGACAGAATCCCCGGTATGGGTTGGCCACATATCCCCTGCCGGGGGGTGCTGCCGACCATCAGTATAGATACGCATGACGTTGGGGCCATTTTCAGAAATGATCCAGACCTGTTTTTCGGTGACGGCAAATTCGTACACATCCGGCAGGTTGAAAATCCGTGGAAATCCGGTGGGAATGCCGCAATAGGAATTCGGGTCCGGGAAAACCCCTTCGTCCCTCAGGGCCAGGTTGGCCTGGTACCTGGCTTCATACTCCGTATTGTAAGGTGGATGTTCACGCACACCGGGCGTCGTGGACCCACCCTCACCGGTTTTGGTCCCCTGATCAAAGATAGTGCCGCCCTGCATGGCCCAAACCCCACTCCAGTCTGGCAGCGCCTGCGCAGTACCCGACAGCAGCAAAGCACCGCAAAGTCCCATGACTTTCAGCGAGCTGCAACCCTGAACCTTCATCGAAAGCCCCCAAATCCCCTGCTATTGACCGGTTCTTATATCACCGCCATTTACACAGAGTAAAGCCGCCTGGCTCGAATCCATCAAATCTGCAAATTTTGCTCAATGTAGTTGTTAATGCGCCGATCCAGAATATCCAGCGGCAATGCCCCGCCGCTAAGAACTACATCGTGGAATTCGCGGATATCAAACCTGTCCCCCAGGGCTTCTTGGGCCCTGGCCCGCAATTCCTGGATTTTGAGCATACCGATCTTGTAACTGGTGGCCTGACCCGGAATAACCAGATAGCGATTGATTTCCGCTTCTATCGCCTCTATGGGGGTAATGGTTCTGGCGGCAAAGAAGTCCGTGGCTTGCTGCTTGCTCCACCCCATGGCATGCATGCCGGTATCCACAACCAGTCTGACCGCCCGCCACATCTCATTGGAGAGACGACCGAAATTGCTGTAAGGATTTTCATAGGCGCCCATTTCCAACGCCAGCTTCTCCGTGTACAACGCCCAGCCTTCCACATAGGCATTGTAATTGCCCTGCCGACGGAATTCCGGAATGCTCTCTGACTCAAGGCCAATGGCTATTTGCATATGGTGCCCAGGTATTCCTTCATGATACGCCACCGATTCCATCTGGGTGGTCGGGTTGGCACCCATGTCGGACATATGAACATAGTAAGTCCCCGGATTGGCCCCATCCGGACTGCTGGCAAAATAGTGCGCCGGTGCCCCGTCCTGCTCGCGGAATGACTCCACCCGCTTCACGACCAGTCCGGCTTTGGGAAGGATGCCAAAGTAATCCGGCAGGCGCTCACGGATAAAATCGTAGTATTTGTTGGTTTCATCCAGATACCGCTGGCGGCCTGCATCATCATTGGTGTAAAAAAACTGCGGATCACTGCTGATGAATTGCAGGAACTCAGCCATGTCACCGGTAAAATTCACTTGATCACGAATGGCTTCCATTTCCCCCCAGATACGATCCACCTCATCCAGGCCAATCTGGTGAATCTCGGCAGCAGTCAGCTCGGTAGTTGTATTGAAACGCAACTGCTGCTGGTAATAGTTGTCACCGTCCGGCAAGGCCCAGACACCGCGAGGCTCCGGATCTGTGTTGACCAGGTCCTGCTGCAGCCATTCCCGGATATCATGGTAAACAGGCAGGTATGACTGCCTGAGAGCCGCTTCGGCCTGCTCCCTGAGACTGGCCGCATCAGTATCAGTCAGGCTGCCCGCCTCCTGCAATGCAGCAATTTTTGCCTGGACATCAGCCCAAACCGGGGAGTCATTTCCGTCTTCATCAAAGGGAGCCCCACTGGTTATCTTGGTGATTTCATCAATTACAATTTCATAGGCGAAACGGGGCGAACGGGTCCCCAGTTCTGCATTTCTGCGCGCCTTGTCCAGTTCCTGCCCCAACGCCCTGCCCACTTCGCGGATACGGGCAATGTAAGCCTCCATATCCCCACGGGTATCCACTTTGTGGTAATTGATCAGGAGGGTCGGAAAAAACGAATGCAGGCCATCCATCTGTTCAAAGACATAATCCTGGTTGGTGAAGGCATGGATGCCGCGGTTGCGTTCATACATGTAGATCCAGACATCCCAGGATGTCTTGGCCTCCAGATCCAGGGCGTCATAGTCAAAATCCTGTTGCATTTGAGCTATCGTGGCGGCATGCCAGTCCAGGAATTCCTCGACAGCCTCATCCGTCAACTGGTCAATCTGGTCATACTGATCCTTTCGTCCCAGCAGGGTCAGCTCCACCGGACTGAAGGAAAGCCGCTCCTCGTTTCTCTCGGCAAACCAGGTATTCAGTCGCCCGGATTCACTTACCTGCTCCGTGACAGCCATGCCTGTTGCTGACTGGGGTTCTGCTGCCTGTTCACCGCCACAGGCAGCCAGCAACAATGCTCCACCAAGTCCCAGAATACGCCACAACATGTTGTTCTCCTTCGGTAGCCGGTAAAAGATCCGAGGATACTTCAAGCAGCACCGAAATCTCCATGTTTATTGCCCATTTGATTGAAAATCAGGCTTAAGTTATCGCTTCAGACAACCGTTATTAACTGAAGAACGGCAATTTACCCATGATCAACCAGGAACGCAGGAACAACCATGTATACAGCAGCATCAAGTGAACATGTGTATGACAGGGACGTTGGATAATACCGTTGCCCATCACCAGGCCAGGGAATTCATCAAGGACACAAGCTCGCTGATTTCCCTGCCGGAAGTCTGCCTGAAATTGCGCAGCACTCTCGACAACCCCTCCCATATCCAGAAGGATGTTGCTGAAGTCATCATTCATGATCCCGCTTTGACTGTGAGGTTGTTGCGCATCGTCAACAGTGCCTACTACGGGCTTTCCAGACCGGTAGAAAATATTAACCATGCCCTTGGCATACTCGGTGAAGAAGAACTCAACAACCTCATCATCGTGACATCCATCATCAATACCATGTCGGCCTTCAGCGACAAATCGCGTATCAATCTGTTCTGGCGGTCCAGCATTTTCAGTGCCGTACTAGCCAATACCCTGGCCGGGGAAGTGGTGGAGTCCAGGGAAGATGCCCAGGAATTTTTTATCACAGGCCTGCTGCTGAATGTGGGGAAATTGATGCTGTATCACACGGAGCCCGGCCTTTACGACCAGATTGCTTCAGAAATGGCAAAAACCGGTGAACCTGATTATGTCATTGAACAGAAATTCCTGGGGTTTGACCATTCAACCGTCGGAGCGGTGATGGCCGAGAGCTGGAATTTCAGCATGGAAATGATGGAGAACATTGCCGGGCATCACAGCGAGTCACCCGAAGAGGGCCACTGGAGCCAGAGCATCATGTACATCGCCGCCTTTTATGCAGACCGGCTGAATTTCACCAACGCCAAAGAACCCGGGTTCGAATCTGTCACGCTTGATCACCCTGAATTGCTGGGCAAACTCAATATTGGTGAGGAGTATTTTGAAGAAATACTGCAGGAAAGCTTTGCCAGTTATCTGCAGGCGTTTGAATTGTTCTGTGGAGAGTCTGCGTAATAACTGCAGTCAGATAATTGGAAAACTCATGGAAGGCTACTTATGAGAGACTGGGCAATGGAAAGGCGTTTCCGGCTGGATGACACCAACCAGGTCAGACAGTTGGCAATTACAGAGTCAACCACAGACCTTGTGGCCATGCTGGACATTGACGGTTTTTTCATTCATCTGAACAAGGCCGGGCACCAGATGCTGGAGATGGATGAAGACACTGACATCACCCAGCTGCGCATGGCCAGGATGTTCAGTGATGAAAGCGCGTCCAGTTTTGTCAAAAATGACATCCCCCGGGCCGTGAGTTCAGGCGCCAGCCATTCCGAGCTGGAACTTAAATCCCTGGGAGGCAGGATCATACCTGTATCCCTTGTTCTCATTGCGCACAATGATGCCAGCGGCTATCTCAGCCATTTTTCCATCATCCTCCGGGACATTACGCCCATCAAGGAAGCGGAAGCTGAAAGAGAAAAACTCATTCAGCAACTCAGTCAGTCCAGAAAACTGGAAACCCTGGGCAGGCTCGCCGGTGGTGTCGCCCATGATTTCAACAACCTGATGACCGTTATCATGGGCTATACGGAGATCAGCCTGCTGAACAATGATGAGGGTAAATCCTGCCAGGCCGAACTGGAAGTGATTCTTGAGTCCGCGTACAAGGCTGCACGTTTGAGCAGCCAACTGCTGGATTTCAGCAGCAAGCGCCTGGTAGAGCCCCAGGTGATCAATCTGGATGAGGTGCTGCAGAACTCCCTCAAACTGATCAAGAGCATGCTAGGTGAAGGCATCAGTGTCAGGCTGAACACGGAAGCCGAACTGTGGCCAATAAAGATGGATCGAACCCAACTTGACCAGATTCTACTCAACCTCACCGTGAATTCCCGTGATGCCCTGAAATACCACGGCATTTATACAATGACGACTGAAAACCGCAAGGTCACGCCTGAAGAAGGCATCAAGCTGGGGCTGGGGAAAAGCGGTAACTATGTTGTTTTGCGTGTCAGCGACACCGGCTGTGGTATGGACCAGTCAACCATGGATCAGATATTTGACCCCTTCTTTACGACCAAGGAACGCGGCAAGGGAACCGGGCTGGGACTGTCATCCGTTTATGGCGCCGTTAAACAGAACAAGGGCGGCATCCATGTCAGCAGCACAGTGGGCAAGGGCACCATCTTCGAGATTTACCTGCCCAGAACCACACAAAACATGTCTGATCAGAACGACCAGGATGGTGACCAGGTAAAAAACGAAGGATCCAGCGGTTCTGAAAAAATCCTGCTTGTCGAAGACAACACCTCGGTACGCAACCTCCTGTCCAAGGTACTGGTCAGTCGCGGTTACCACGTATGAGAAGCTGAAAACGGCCAGGCTGCGCTTGATATCCTGAAAAGGGAAAAAAACTGCGACCTGATTATTTCAGACATTGTCATGCCACAAATGAACGGGGTCGAGCTGTACCAGGAACTCATGAAAAATGCCTGCCCGAGCAAGCTCATGTTCATGTCAGGCTACACAGATGCCCTGATTTCGCCACAGGAGCTGCAGGAGAAAAACATACCCTTGCTGAAAAAACCCTTTCAGTGCGACAAGTTTGTAAAAGCCATCCGGGATGTTCTGGACGGCACATTAGGCCAGCCTGCATGCATGCCAGCGTGATGCTGAGTACGCACGAAATACCAGTGAGTGCAATTTTAAATATTCCAGGATTCAACAGTGAACACGAGCAGTTGTCATTCAATGACAGAAACGGAAGGTAGAAATCCAGGGAAGGAAAACAGTATTTTTGTCGCCAGGCAGCCAATTTTTGACTGTGATGGACAGGTATTCGGGTATGAGCTGTTATACCGCAGCAACAATACCCAGTCAGCCACATTCACCGATGGCAGCACAGCCACGGCAGAACTTGTGATCAATTCCTTTGTGGAATTCGGCATTGACCACATAACCAACGGCAAACATGCCTTCATCAACCTGACCCGGGAGTACATCACCGGGGACATCCCTATTCCCTTTGATCCCCGGTTGATTGTCCTGGAGATACTTGAGGATATCCCTGCCGATGAGGCGATTCTGGCAGGCGTCCGGAAACTGACAGATCGCGGATTCACCCTGGCACTGGATGATTTCCTACTCGGAGATCACAACCAGGCGCTGATCCCTCATGCGAAAATCATCAAAATCGATATCATGGGCATGTCACTGGATGAGATTTCAGCAGAGGTTGAGCGCCTCAGGGATTTCAATGTCAAATTGCTGGCCGAAAAAGTGGAAACCCGTGACGAATTTGAACACTGCATGGCACTGGGATTTGACTATTTCCAGGGCTATTTTTTCAGCAAGCCCACGATCATCGAGGGCAAGCAATTACAGGCCAATCAGCTATCCCTGCTGGAAATCATTGCCAAACTCCAGGCACCTGACTGTGAAATCAGTGAACTGGAGGAAATCATTCGCCATGATGTGGGCATCAGTTTCAAACTACTGAAAATCATCAACTCGTCCTATTATTCACTGAGCAAGAAAGTGGAATCGGTACAGCATGCCCTTATACTGCTCGGCAAGGACGCCCTCAAAAACTGGATCACCCTGATCTGCTTTTCCATGGTGGAAAACAAACCTGACGAGCTTATCGCCCTGTCGCTGGTCACGGGAAAAATGTGTGAAGAACTGGCAGATACTGTAGGTGTGAACCGGGCGTCGGCGTTTACTGTTGGCCTGTTTTCCATGCTGGATGTCCTGATGGACGCCGCGCTGGAAGAGCTTCTCGACAGCCTTCCCCTGTCCTCTGACATCAAGGATGCCCTGCTGAAACGTGAAGGCAAGTTGGGACAGCTTCTCAGAGCCGTGGAAGGTTATGAGAAAGGCGATTGGTCAGCCATGGAAAACCTCCAGACCCACGACGAGGATCTCAACAGCATATATCTCAAGGCCGTTGAAACAGCGGACCGACTGACGAACAGAAATGTTGAGTGAGCAACAGTCCAAACCCGCTGATTGTGATCATTGACTACTTACATTCAGTCTGTTGATCTGATCTTCGCTCAGGTTCAACGACGCACAACCCATAATTTCCTTTAGCTGGTCAGGGTTGGTGGAACTGGCGATAGGTGCCACAACGCCAGGTTGCGCTGCCAGCCAGGCAAGTGCCACCTGAGATGGCCTGGCCCCCAGTTCAGCTGCCACGTCATCCAGCGCGGCCAGAATCCGAAACCCGCGCTCATTGAGCATATCTTTCACATGATGCCCCCGTGAGCTGCCTTCCAGATCCTTTTCACTGCGGTATTTCCCTGTCAGAAAACCGTTAGCCAGGGAAAAATAGGTAATCACGCCTATGTTGTTGGCCACGCAAAAATCCTGCAGCTCTCCTTCATAATCACTACGGTGGTAAAGGGAATAATGCGGCTGAAGTACAGCATAGGCTGCCAGATCATGCTCGGCACTGATTTTCAGTGCCTGCTCAAGCCGCGCTTTGCTGTGATTGGATGCACCGATGAAACGCACCTTTCCGGCCCTGACAAGCGCATCATGTGCTGCCAGTGTTTCTTCAAGCGGCGTCCTGGGATCATCAATGTGGGAAAGGTACAGATCCACGTAATCGGTCTGCAGGCGACGCAGGGAATCCTCAATGCCCTCGATGATTTTTTCCTTGCTCAGTGAGGCATTATCCATATTGAAGGAATCAACCATGCTGATGCCTACCTTGGTGACAATCACCACATCTTCCCGTGCCACCGTGCCTTTTTTCAGCCAGTTGCCGATCACGGTTTCCGATTCGCCTCCCACATGGCCCGGCACCCAGGCTGAATAGACATTGGCGGTATCGATCAGATTAAAGCCGTTTTCCACAAAAGCATCCAGCAAGCGGTGCGACATACCTTCATCAGCTGTCCAGCCAAAAACGTTTCCACCAAATGCAAGCGGTGCAACTTCCAGCGTTGTGCTGCCCAGTGTTCTTTTTTTCATACCAGCCCCGTGTCATATCGATGAATAATTCTGCAGGAGCCAGACATTAGCATATTTTCAGCAAAAGCGGTTTAATGGCAAGGTCCTGTAATACGTGTTTCTGGAGGGGAAAAGAGTCATGTATCACATCCGACGGGCAGCCGCTTTCACTGCCATCATCTTCTGTCTATGCCAGATCAGTTTCGCCGCACCAACTGTTTATCCAACAGGAACGACCATTTTTGATCCTTCCAGAACCTGGAACGGCTACACCGTACTCACCATACTGGATACACCGCTGGTTGTTGTCATCGATATGAATGGCAACGTGGTCAAGGAATGGGAAGGCTTCAACCTCTCGCCTGGTGGTCCGGCGCGGGTCATTCCGGAAGGCCGTGTTCTGGGCACCACCGGCGCCTTTCCTCCTCACCAGGAAGCACTGGCCCTGGTCCAGCAGGATTTCTCTGGCAATGAAACATGGCGATTTGATCGCAACGAGCAAATCACCCTGCCAGATGGCAACTCGATCTGGAGCGCCCGAATCCACCATGACTGGCAGCGCTCGGATTTCCCCGCCGGGTATTACTCACCACAGTTCACCCCGGGAAGCGATGATGCCAGGACCCTGGTGCTCAGCCATCACAATCATGTGGATATCAATGTTGCAGCCGTCACCCTGGAAGACGACCGTCTTCTCGAAGTGGCACCTGATGGCAGCATCCTCTGGGAATGGCTGGCCAGTGAGCACATCAATGCATTCGGCTTCAGCGAGCAGGCCAGGGCCACACTGCTTGCCGGCGTGGGATATTCACCTGCACGCGGCAGCATGGATTGGTTCCATATCAATTCAGCAACCTACGTGGGACCCAACAAATGGTTTGATGCGGGCGATGAGCGCTTCCATCCAGACAATGTCATTATCAGCAGCCGCCAGTCGAGCGTGATTGCGATTATCAACCGGACGGGCAATGTCGTTTGGCAACTGGGGCCAGACTTTGACCGCAGCGCAGAAGAACTGGCGATAGGCCAGATCATCGGCCAGCATCATGCCCACCTGATCCCCCCCGGCCTGCCTGGTGCCGGTCATGTCATGATTTTCGACAATGGGGGTTCCAGCGGTTATGGTGCTCCCAGCCCCATCGCCCCCAATGGTTCCGGCATCTATGCACGAGCCACATCCCGTGTTCTGGAAATTGATCCGATCACCCTGAAGCTGGTTTGGCAGTATCGTCAGCCAAACTTTTTTTCCACCAATATCAGTGGCGCCCAGCGACTGCCAAATGGCAACACTCTGATCACGGAAGGCGCCCCGGGGCGGGTGTTTGAAGTTACACCGGATGGCGCAATCGTCTGGGAATACCAGAATGCTCCGTCGCCCTACTCGCGCCGCGGCTCAAATTCTGTTTACAGGGGATACCGGATACCCTATGACTGGATACCCCAGCTGCCTGCCCCACAGGTACAGGCCCTGAACACGCCGCCCCTTGGGGATTTTCATGTTTCTCCCTGACAACTCTCCTGCCTGATTACGGAGCCTGCGATGTACACACGCCTTTTTGTCCTGTCCCTGTTGTTTGTGTTCAACACGGTATCACCTGGCATCCAGGCCCAGACCACTGAAGCCGAAGCCATACTGGCAAGCCGTGGAGACCAGTTTTCCCCTGCTATGGTCAGAGTCGCCGAGAATGTCTACACCGCTGTGGGGTACAGCCCTGCCAATGTCAGCATGATCATTGGTGCCGACGGCATTATCCTGGTAGACACGGCTATGTCTGCCCGCCATGCCGAATTCATACTGGCAGAATTCCGTAAAATCACAGACCTGCCCGTTTCCGGCATCATCTACACCCATGGCCATGGTGACCATACCGGTGGGGCCGCCGTATTTCTGAAAGATGTCAGCCAGCCTGAAATCTGGGCACGCCATAATTTCGGCAGTGAAGACCGCCCCCTGAACGCGGCCGGCATGACGATTCAAGAGCAACGGGGAATACGACAGGCCGGATTTGCGCTGCCCGACAATCTCAGGATCAATAATGGTATTGCGCCAGCCATGCGGCCAGACCGGGCCAATGCCTTTGCCAACCAGGCAGTATCAGACAATGCAGACACTGCCCTGCCTGATACAGCACCGAACAGAACCTTTGACGCTCAACGTCAGATCGTGGAAATTTCCGGTATTCAGCTGACTCTGGCTGCTGCGCCAGGGGAAACCGATGACCAGTTGTATGTCTGGTATCCGGAACAGCAGGTGCTGTTTGCCGGCGACAATTACTATCGCTCATTTCCCAACCTGTATGCGATTCGCGGCACCCCGTACCGGGACGTCTACGACTGGATCCAAAGCCTGGATGCCATGATCGCCGAGCAGCCTTCCTCCGTAGTCCCGGGCCATACTCTGCCGGTCATTGGTAAAACGGCATCGCTGAATGCTCTCCAGGACTATCGGGATGCCATCCGGTTCGTTCATGACAAAACCGTTGAAGGCATGAATCTTGGCATGAGCCCCGAACAATTGGTGGACTTTGTAAAACTGCCGCCGGAATTGGCCGCCAAACCGGATCTCGGTGAATACTACGGCCGGGTGGCCTGGGCTGTTCGGGCCATTTTTACCGGCTACCTGGGATGGTATGACGGTAATCCTTCCAATCTCGCACCCCTCTCACCTGCTGAAGAAGCCCGCAAGGTGGCAGAACTGGCTGGTGGTATAGCCTCCCTGTTGACTCAGGCCAGACAAAGCCTGGCCAGGGGCGAAGCCCAGTGGACAGCCCAGCTCTGTGATTATGTGCTGGCACTCAACAGCAACGATGTCGTCGCCAAACGATTGAAGGCGAATGCCCTGACCATACTGGCCCGGGATTCTGTCAATGCACTTGGTAGAAACTATTACCTGACCGTGGCCCAGCAACTGCGGCAAGAGGCTGATAACTAATTAAAGACAGGAATCGGAACGAAGTAACAGTGATTTGGACAAAAATTGGTGGATCTGGGAGGGTCAACCAGCGCGTCCTTTATGAAGCGCCAGCTTCATGCGCCGGGAACGACAAAAATTGGTGGGTCTGGGAGGACTTGAACCTCCGACCTCACCCTTATCAGGGGTGCGCTCTAACCACCTGAGCTACAGACCCAATTTTTGTCTTTCAAACTTCAGGTAAGATCCGGTCCGACCTCACCCTGCTCTTTATAACTACTTGGGGGCTGCGCTCTAACCACCTGAGCTACAGACCCAATTCTTGCCCTGTATTCAGGGATAAAATCCCTGGCAGGAACCCGAAAAATCGGAAACGCGCATTATACTGATAACGCCCGTTCAGACAAGGGGTTTAGCCATTTTGTTGTTTCAACGCCACAGGGTGAATTGCTGTACTGCCCTGCTGTTTTTTCTTGCCAGGCGATAGGCCAGTAGAACCACGACCAGCCCACCATAAAGTACCGCATCAAAGTAACTGGACCGGACTATCCACAGCACGTGCAGAGCCCCAAGTATGGAGCAGACATAGGTCAGTCTGTGCAGACGCTTCCAGTTGCGCCCCAGCAGGCGTTGGGCCGCATTGAATGATGTCGCTGCCAACGGGGTCATCAGCACAAATGCAGAAAACCCGATGGTGATATAAGGACGTTCACTAAGTTCCCTGCCGATATCTCCCCATTGCCACCCCAATAGGAACCACAGGAAGACCAGCAGATGCAGGGAAACATAAAAATAGGCGTACAGACCGATCATCCGCCTGAAACGGAACAACACCGGCAGATTGAGCAGGTATCTGAACGGGGTAATGGCCAGGGACAGAATCAGCAATCGAATGGCCCACTCGCCGGTTTCCAGGGCCAGGTACTGGGCCGGATCGGGGCCCAGCATGTTTTCACCCCCGGTAAATGCCAGGTATACCGCCCAGGCCAACCGGGCGGCTGGCAGCAGACACAGAATGAATACGACGGGCTTGAGGAGAAAGTTCAAGGTGATGTTCTGGTGCCGGGGAAAGGCTGTCCTGCCGGAAAGCCCACCCCGGACCTGCCTCAATAATTACGGCTTAAATCCATGCCAGCGTACAGGCTGGCCACTTCCTCTTCATAGCCATTGAACATCAGCGTGGGTATGCGCTGAGGCGCGAACAGAGTCGTTGGCAATCGCCGCTCCGATGCCTGGCTCCAGCGGGGATGGCTGACCTGGGGGTTCACATTGGCGTAAAAGCCATATTCCCTGGGCTGCAGGTCATTCCAGGTGTTATTGGGCATGTCCCGGGTGAACTCGATTTTGACAATGGACTTGATGTTCTTGAAGCCGTATTTCCATGGCACCACCAGCCGCAGAGGCGCACCGTTCTGGGCAGGCAGTACATCGTCATACAGTCCGGTCGCCATGATAGTGAGAGGATGCATGGCTTCATCCATGCGCAGACCTTCACGGTATGGCCAGTCAATACTCGCAAAACGCGACTGCTGAGCCGGCATCTGTGCCTTGTCCACCAGTGTTTCAAAGGCCACAAACTTGGCATTGCCGTTGGGCTCAAAGCGTTTCAGTAAATCTCCCATCGGAATGCCAACCCAGGGCACTACCATTGACCAGGCTTCCACACAGCGCATGCGATAAATACGTTCTTCAAACGTGTGGGGGCCCAGAATGTCCTCCAACGTGTATTTACCGGGCTTGGCACACTCACCGGTAATTTCCACTGTCCAGGGTTCGACCCTGAAATCGCGGGCATAGTTGGATGGATCGCCCTTGCCCGTACCGAATTCATAAAAATTGTTGTACGTGGTGACGTCCTCAAAAGGGGTCAGGGTATCCTTGGCATGGAAAGGACCGCTTTCCGGTGCGTCTTTTCGTCCAGCCACTTTCTCGACCAGCCATTGGGGTTTGCTGGCCAGGTTGATGTCAGACGGTGCGCGGGCAAACAGGGCATCACCTTTTTGTCCGGAAGCCAGGCCAGGCACCAGCCCCATGGCTCCCAGGCCAGCGGATAAGCCGGCACCCGCTTTCAGGAAGCTGCGGCGCTCCCGGTATACAGACTCGGGGGTAATTTCAGATGAGGGTATGTCCTTGCGGGTTTTAATAATCATGGATGCCTCTTTGTCTCTCTCAACGACGTTCTCAAATTCTCAATATCAGCTAGTGACTGCCATTTACACTTAATTGAACACCGTTTAATAGATGACCGGCAAGTGTAAAAAAAATCCCACGGGATCAATGGTGCAGATCCTTGTGCTCTGTACTGTCAGTATCCGGTCCAACCGGAGCGGCAGCACCGTCTGCGGCCACTTGAGTGGTATCAGGGGCAGCACTGCGCCGTAATTTTTCACGATGCTGGTAAAGGGTCATCAGGGGGCCTGACAGGGCATACATAATAGCCATGGAAAAAAGCACGATGGGCGGATCCCAGGACACGATGACAAAAACCAGCACCACCAGAATCATGGCGATGAAGGGCACCCGGTTTTTCAGATCCAGGTCCTTGAAACTGTAATACCGGATATTGAGCACCATCAGGGCGCCGGCAGTAAAGGTAACAAGA
>Ga0181593_10003133_pt1 | contig 15224 bp, 14 predicted proteins | sample 071ome_19_FD_133756 | JGI IMG/M metagenome (GOLD analysis project Ga0181593, IMG submission 133756) | Coastal salt marsh microbial communities from the Groves Creek Marsh, Skidaway Island, Georgia - 071413AT metaG (megahit assembly) | ecosystem: Environmental > Aquatic > Marine > Intertidal...
ATCAGAATTTAAGAATACTTAAAAAAAAATTCATAATCGACTACGCAATTCGCTTTGTCATACCTCAGAAAAATTTTTACAGAAAGCATATGTTTACCTCCCGGCGTCTAATTACAGCATTATGTTTCAGCATGATTTATGGTTGCTCAGATACAGGAAATGAAGGTGTTCAAATCGAGAATCACTCAGAGGTTAATAAAACAATTGGAAAAACTGTTATTATAGATCCAGAACAAAGCACCCATAACGAGGTGAGTGAATTAACTTCCATTCGCAAAGAATTTTATGAAGGCGGTAATATCAAGGAGGAAGTAAATTTTAAAGGTGACCTGAAAAATGGGATAAGAAGGAAGTGGTATTCCAATGGAAATCTTTCCATCGAAGGTACCATGAAAATGGATAAATGGAACGGGACTTACCGCGAATGGTACTCAGATGGAATGCCAAAGTTAGTAGGCGAATATCTTGATGGTAAACAGCATGGTGAGTGGTTCTTCTACGACAAAAATGGAGTTAAACTACCATCCCTTACCTATGATAATGGCAAGGAAGTAACCAGGAATTTACCTAAGGTTTTTGGTGAATGAGCCAAGTGGAATTGGTCTCAACCCCATTTTCAAATGTACGAACCCTAAGTGGAGAACCATCAGCCTCGTAATCGGTAAAAGTTCCACTTCCATTAGTAACCCACGAATTTAAGCATTTGTTTCCATTGTTCATGAAAACCTCGATGCTTACCAATGTGCCCATTTTGTTGACGGCGTGTGCCTCAAGTTTGCCATTTTCATAGTATTCTTTCCACACTCCGTCGACTTCTCCATCCTTTGTCTGACCTATCGCTCCAACCTGCCCATTTTTGTGCCAGGTACGAAATGAGCCTGACATAAGATCATTTTCCCATACGATCTCCGACAGTTTTTGTCCATTTGGGTGCCATGCCATCCACATACCCTGCTTTTGCCCCTTCGAAATAAATCCCAAGGTTGAAATAGAGCCGTTTGATTCGGTTTTAACCCATCCAGTGAAGGGTTCCTCTTTACTGTCCACAAAGAGCATGATCATGCCGTACATTCTTTTTCTCTCCAGTGAATCCAGATCGATAGCCTTGCTCAGTGCTTCCTGATAAACATCTGGTTGGGTCAAATCAGGAGTGCCACAACCATGAAAAACTAATGTTGTTCCGATGGTAAGTAACAGACTGAAAAGAGGGTTCATTTGAGTACAAAATATCTTCACTTGCCTAATCTCATTGCCAGCAAATCCAAAGAAAACTAAGCAAATAGCAATGATTTTTATCAAAGATGTTTACCTTTCTTTTGGTCACAAGAAATTGTTCGAAGGAATATCAGAGACGATCGGTCCAAGGGATAGAATAGCACTGGTTGGATCGAATGGTTCTGGTAAGACCACTTTCCTACGAATGCTCATGGGCCAGGTAAATCCTGACGAAGGTGATGTGGAAAAGCCAGACTACGCAACCGTTGGATACCTTCCCCAGGATGGAGTTTCCGCCAAGGGATGTACCTTGCGGGAAGAGGTGGCCAAAGCGTTTTCTGGAATGACTGAGCTGAAAGAAAAATTGGATGAGGCTGAGATCAGACTGGGAGAAATGGACCCTGAGGCGGAAGAATTTTATGATTTGATTGATCTCATGGGAGCATGGGAAGAACAAATGGCTAGTTTTGAGCCTGAAAAGATGAATTCCCGTATTGAAAAAGTGATGATGGGTATGGGTTTTTCAATTGAGGACTTGGAAAGAAAAGTGGATGAGTTTTCAGGTGGATGGCAGATGCGAATTGCACTGGCAAAGCTTCTCTTACAAGGACCTTCCCTTTTGATCCTGGACGAGCCCACCAATCATCTGGATGTCATTTCTCAACATTGGCTTGAGCATTATCTCAGAAAATATCAGGGTTCGATTTTAGTGATATCTCACGACCGTGCCTTTTTGGAAAGTGTCACGGAGAGAACCATCGAGCTCAAAATGGGTGCTCTTAATAGATATAAGGGAAATTACGGCTTTTATCTAAAAGAAAGTGCAGCAAGGATCGAAAGGCAGAGAAAAGCTTATGTTAATCAAAAAAAGGAGATTCAAAAAGAGAAAGAATTCATAAACCGTTTTCGTTCAAATGTAAAAAAAGCGGCCATGGTGCAAAGTCGTATAAAGGCTTTGGAAAAAATGGAGATCATTAAACCAGAGGCTGAAGAAAAGAAAATTTATTTTCGTTTTCCTCCGTCCCCGCCAGCGAGGCAGCAAGTGGTCGAACTGGATGGAATGTCCAAAGCATATGGCGATTTACGAGTTTTTCAAGGACTCGACCTACGAATAGAAAAAGGTGATCGTATAGCTGTAGTCGGAGTGAATGGAGCGGGTAAGTCGACCTTGGCGAGAATTCTTGCGGGAGTGGAGCCTTATCAGGAAGGAGAAAGAGATGTTGGGGTGAATACGGTAATTGGATATTTTGCTCAGCATCAGGCAGAGGAGTTGAACCCATCGAATGAAGTATTGGCTGAAGTGGAAGAAGTATGTGAAAATAATCCAGATGCTAACCCCCGGGCTGCTTTAGGTGCATTACTCTTCAGTGGAAACGATGTTTTTAAGAAAACTTCGGTGCTATCGGGAGGTGAGCGAAACCGGGTGGCTTTGGCAAAATTATTAATGAAGCCCTGTAATTTTCTGGTAATGGATGAGCCGACCAATCACTTGGATATTCGTAGTAAAGAAGTACTGCAGGAAGCTTTAAACCTGTTTGAAGGTACTGCTTTAATTGTAAGCCATGATCGTTCTTTTCTGGATGGAGTGGTTACCAAAGTTTTGGAAATTTCGACCAACAAGGCACGGATGCTCACATGTAATGTAACTGAATATATGGAGCGTTTGGAATTGGAAAACTAGTAAATAACTGAAACTTAAAGAAAGATGGCTAAGCTTCATTTTTATTACTCAGCAATGAATGCAGGCAAATCGACTGCCCTGCTTCAGGCAAATCATAATTATGGAGAGCGTGGGATGCGGACGATTCTTTTAACTGCGGCTCTGGACGATCGTGCGGGTAGGGGAGTGATCAAATCAAGGATTGGTATTGAGACTCAAGCTGTAGCTTTTGAAAAAGAGGATAATCTTGCTGAGATTGTGAGATCGGAAGCACAGGGAAAACCAGTAGGTTGTGTCTTAATCGATGAGGCACAGTTTCTTACTCGAGAGCAAGTCAGTGAACTCACTGCTCTTGTTGATCACGATGGTATCCCGGTTCTAGCCTATGGACTGCGTACAGATTTTCGCGGAGAAACTTTTGAGGGTAGTCAGTACTTGCTTGCTTGGGCTGATGATATCCGGGAGATCAAGGCTATTTGCAGCTGTGGCAAAAAGGCTACGATGAATGCACGTGTAAATGATGCTGGAGAGATTGAAAGAGATGGCAATCAGATTGAAATTGGAGGAAATGAAAGATATGTCTCGCTATGCCGTAAATGTTTTACGGATTCCGAAAAAGTTACGATCTAAATTACCTTTTACTTAAGGAATTTCAGAACCACAATTCCACCAATCAACAAAACACCAAAAAGCAGTGCCAAAAGATTAAAATGCTTGTCGATTTTTTCCTTCATTGGCTCACCGAATTTTGCCAGCAAGAATGCAACTAGAAAGAATCTGGCTGAACGGCTGATAGCAGATGCCAGAATAAACGGCCAAAGGGCCATGCCAAGTACTCCGCTAGCTACCGTAAATATTTTGTATGGGATTGGGGAGAAACCAGCAATAAAAACCAGGGGCCATCCCCATTCCTCATACCAGGACTTGAGTTGATCAAATTTTTCAGGAGTAAATCCCGGAATATATTGAAAAAACAATCCTGATAGCTCATCCCAGGCAAAGGCACCGATGGCGTAACCTGCCACACCTCCCAATACCGAAGCTATTGAGCATATAAACGCGAATTTGAATGCTTTTTTCATTTTTCCCAAGCACAGTGGGATGAGGAGGACATCCGGTGGAATTGGGAAAAAACTCGCTTCTGCAAAAGAGAGTAATCCAAGCCAAAGACCAGAAAGCCTGCGTTCCGCTAGAGAGAGAGTCCACTCGTAAATTTTACGTAGGGGATTTCGGGTAGCTGAATCTTGGTTCATATTGATCTTTATGAGTAGATTTCAGGTTTCAGGGTTCCGAGATAAGGAAGTTCGCGATAGCGTCCCGCATAGTCCAGTCCATAACCCACCACAAATTCATCAGGAATGTTGAACCCCGCCCAATCTGCCTCAAAATTATTCTGTCTTCTTTCCGGTTTATTCAGGAATACGCAGGTCCTTAAAGAAGCGGGATTCTTCGATGATACCTCGTCAAAAACTTTTTTCATTGTATTACCGGTGTCTAAAATATCGTCGACCAACAACACATGCTTATCCTTAACATCAGATTTTAATGATCCAAGAATACGGGGGGCAGTTTCCGGGTTGGTCGAATCACCATAACTGGAGACACGAAGACAATCCAATCGCAGGGGAATAGATATATAACGAATGAGGTCTGCGGTAAAAACGATCGCTCCATCAAGCAGAGTTATAAGGATTATCTCCTTAACTTTACCCTGATAGTGCTGATTAATTTCTTCAGCAATTGTCTGAATCCGTATGTTGATTTCTTCAGCAGTAAGAATGATTTTTTCCAAGTCAGAATTCATGGTAATTGTGAGACCAATTGATCAATACTTGATTGGGCGGAAGAGGCATATCCTCCACCGAAAAGATTAAAGTGATTAAGTTCGTGGTAAAGATTGTAGAGAATTTTTCGATGTTTAAATCCTTCGTCCAGCGGATATTCGTCTTCGTATCCTTGATAAAATGATGAGCTGAATCCGCCAAACATGTAGGTGAAAGCAATGTCCGCCTCCCGGTCTCCATAGTATGTGGCAGGGTCAAAAATAAAAGGATTTCCAGATGAATCGTAGCTGGCGTTCCCCCCCCACAGATCACCGTGTAGGAGAGAAGGATGTGGACTGTAATTTTCGAAAAAGTATTTTAAATTTAGTAATAATTTCTCTGCTTTATCAAAAGAGCGACCCCTTTGTGCAGCTAGTTTTAGCTGGTGCTGGAGGCGATACTGACCGTAGAAATCAACCCAGTCTTCCGACTTGGGGTTAGGCTGTGGGGTAGATCCTATACAATTATCCTGCACCCATCCAAAATAAGGTTGCTGGAATTTGTGCATTCTGCCCAACAATTTACCCATCATATGCTGCCCTTGTGAAGTGGTTGCCCCCTCTTTAATAAATTCCAAAACCAAAAAGGATTCGGAACTGGTTTTTCCAACTGAAATAACCTGTGGAACCCGGATTGTGTCGGTATCCTCGATCTGCTTGAGTGCTACCGCCTCTGCCTGAAAAAAAGGTAAAAAAGATAATTCATTTGCCTTACAAAAAAATTGCCTGCCATCTTTTCCGCTTATGCATTGACTACGACTGATGCTTCCGCCACTTAAGGGAGCAGATTTTGCCATTTTAAATTCTTCATTGGTAGACTGACTAATCGCTTCCTCAATCGATGAAAAATTAGACATACTTAATGTGATGTGTGTTTTATTTGAGTTTTGGCTTAATCTGCTGAAGGAGGTTAACACAGCCTTCTTCCAATAAGTCCAATACCTTTTCAAATCCCGATGCCCCTCCATAATAAGGGTCCGGAACTTCACTATCACCCGAGCTTACAAAGTCACAGAAAGGAATGATCTTGTTTCGATGCTCTTGGTCAGGTGCAAGTTTAGAGAGTTCTGAAAAATTAAAATGATCCATCGTGATCAACATATCAGCTTTCTCGAAATCAAGTGAGTTCACCTTTCTGGCTGTTCCATCTATTGGGATTTCTCGGTCTCTGGCTGCTGATCTCATTCTGGAGTCGGGAGGATTCCCTTGATGAGTTGATATGGTTCCAGCGGAATCAATGGTGATTTTTTCACACAAACCTTCTTTTTTGACTACTTTTCGAAAAGTAGCTTCGGCAGCAGGCGACCGGCAAATATTTCCCCAACAAACGAATAAAATATGCATGCGTAATCCATGGCAGGACGATGATTCAAACACAACGGATAAATTCATATCTTGCTATTCTTGACTTTTCCTTGGCTTACATGTGAAAGATTCATGCTTGAAAACGAAAATCGTTATTTTTGGTTGTGGATATATAGGAACTCGTCTTGCTGAATTATGCCTTGAGATGGGGTGGGAAGTTACGGCACTGACAAGGAATTCAACTACTGCAGATTTGCTAATTGCAAAGGGTGTTAATTCCGTGGTCGCAAATTTAAAGGATAAAGATTGGCACAGGTTGATATCCAGGGAGCAAAATTATCTTGTCGATTGTGTTGGTGCTGCCAAACCAACACTTGAGGGTTACGAATCTTCTTACCGTATGGGTATGCAATCAATTTTGGAATGGCTTGAGGGAGCAAGTAAACCTGTTGATGCTCTTTTGTTTACAAGTAGCACATCCGTCTACCCGCAGATCGACGGCTCTTTGGTAACTGAAAAATCCGGTCACAGTGGAGCTTCCCAAAGAGCTGAAATCCTTCTGGATGCAGAAAATCTTTGTCTAAATGCAATGCCGGATAAAGTTTCAAGAAGTTATGTTTTGCGTTTTGCCGGACTTTACGGGCCTGATAGGCATTTGCTTTTAAATAAAGTTATAAAAGGAGAGATGATGAACGGGGCGAGCCATCGAATTCTTAATCTTCTTCATCGAGATGATGCTGCAAGCTCAATTATCAGTTGCCTCCAGGATCAAACTGCCCAAACAGGTACGGTTTTTAATGTTTCTGATGGCCGGCATGCAACAAGGGGTGAAATTGTGCAATGGCTGGCAGATAAGATGAATTTGCAAAACCCAGGTTTTGATGAAAGAGAAGTCTCCAGTCTGCCAAATCGAAAAATTGATAATTCGAAAATAAAAAAATCACTTGGGTGGAGTCCTAAATTTCCAGGATTTGAGTCTGGCTATCAAGATTTACTTGCCAGTCAGTAAAGCATAACATTCTATGAGTGGCATGGTAGGCGTTGGAAAATTACTCAAACAGGCTCAAAAAATGCAGCAAAAGATGGAAGAAGCACAAGCTTCTTTATCAGAGGAAATATTGGAGGTTTCAGGAGGAGGAGGTGCAGTTTCAATTAAGATTTCAGGAATGGGCGAATTCAAAGGGTTGAAATTGGATCCTGAATTTTTAAAGGAAGATCCGGAATTTGTTAGTGACGCAATCTTACAAGCCATTGTGGATGCCTCTGAGCAGGCAAAGAAGAAAAATGATGATGCCATGAGTGGATTGACAGGTGGAATGCAGATGCCCGGCTTGTTCTGATTTTTTAGAGGAATAAATTTTTGAACGAACCATACGAGAGACTGGTTCAAAGCCTTAAATCCCTGCCTGGACTTGGTTACCGTTCCGCTGAAAAAATTGCTTTGCATTTATTGGTTGAAAAACCGGACCGGGCAAAAGAATTGTGCGATAGAATTTTGACTGCCGAGGAAGTCCTTGGACCTTGTGAAATATGTGGCAACTTGACCGATACTGAAGTCTGCCGAATTTGCACATCAGAAAACAGGGAAAGTGATCGCATCTGTGTTGTTGAATCTGTCACTGATTTGTTTGCGATGGAAAAGGCAGGAGTTTTTCATGGTAAGTATCATATTCTCATGGGGAAATTATCTCCAATTAAAGGGATTGGCCCTGATCAACTAAGAACTTCTAGTTTGGTCGAAAGAATAAAAGGGGGAGAAATTGTGGAAGTTATACTTGCTTTGAGTAATGACATGGAGGGAGAAGCCACATGTCACTATTTAAGAAGTGAAGTGTTGAATGATCAAAGTTTAAAAGTAACCCGGATAGGTTTTGGACTACCAAGTGGTGGAGGTATCACATATGCTGACGAGCATACTTTGTATAACGCATTGCAAAGCAGAAAAGACATCGATATCTAAATTTTTCAAAAGCTAAATTACCTGATCCAATTTACCCATTGACTATCTGAATAGTCGAAATACCTGACATTGGAATCATTCGAGCTATCCCAAAAAATCCAATTGTCGATATTTTTAACCCAAAGAAAATTTGTGGAAAAGGCTTCTGAGTTTGCCCAAACCCATCCAAGTTCTTGATTCCAAAACCAAATATTTTCCTCATCCTCGATTACCGGGAAAATCCATCCGAATTCAAAATGAAAACTCCACCCTCCTTCTTTTTGAAAAAATGCACCGAACCAAGAAGAATCATACCAATCAGGAGCAATCTCTTCGATCCCTTCCAGTTCATCTTTCATTGGGATATGAGAAAAAAGTGCAGTTATATTTAAGTCAGAATTTACCGTGGCAGATGTGAAGCGATAAAGCTGGTTACTGATTTGATCGCCCTCCCACTTTTCGAATTTATAGCCAGGGAGAGGGAATGCTCCTATGGAAGCAAGCGTTCCGTGGTAAAAATTTCCTTCTCCACTAACGGTTCCACCATTGGTTGCAAAAACATTCAGCTTATAGATGTTTTTGCTGAAAATAGCAGTCACATTGCTATCTTTTGTAATTGAAACTGATGTCACAGAAGCAGTTGGATTATCAATTCCTTCCCCTTCCCATCCGCTGAAGGAATAGCCTTCATCAGCAATTGCAGATATATTTGCATCAATTTCATACTCATAACTCCCCGAGCCTTCAGCAGATCCTCCCACTGTTGAATTTGTTAGAAGATTGAAACTTAGTTTTCTGAATTTTGCAGTGAGTAAAAGATCTTGGCTTAGGTTTACTAAAGTAGAGCTAGAGTTGACATCAATTATGTCAGATCCCTGCCATGTAGAGAATTCATAGCCCGGTAGAGGAGATGCAGAAATTGATACCGCTGTATTTGATGGGTAACTTCCTCCTCCAGTTGTTGATCCTGCATTTACTGGGTCGATAGTGATAGAAAGATTGAAGCTGTTCTCTGGTGCTTCAGAAAAAAGGGCGGTAATTGATTTGTTGTCATCTAAAAGAATCGTTCTGCTTGGAGATGAAACATTCCCATCAATATCACCAGTCCATTCCACGAATTGATAACCACTTGCTGGAATAGCATTAATGGCGACCAATTGTCCGTGCGAATAATTTCCCTCACCGGTAACCGTGCCACCAGTACTTGCATTTATTTCAAGTAAGTATTTTTTAGTATTAAATAATGCACTGATTGTACGAGGTTGAGTCATATGAACAATGGTGGAAGAATTATTTCGATCACTAAGCCCATCACCAATCCAACCTGTAAAAGAGTATCCCTCATCCGGGATCGCTTCAATCGTTACATTTGAATCATGGGAGAAATTACCTTCTCCAGTTACTGAACCACCCTCACCAACCACCAATAATATAAGGGAGTATTGTTTCAGGGAAAAGGAAGCAGATATGTTTCTGGTTTCATTCATTTCCACCGAAGTTTCCTCTGCATAAGGATCAGAAATGCCAGTTCCAGACCAACCTGTAAAAACATAGCCATCATCTGGAATTGCAACAATTGTGGTTTGGGTCCCATGATCAAAATTACCCTCACCCGTGACTGAACCTCCTTCTCCAACCACCGATAAAGACAGAGAATATTGTTTTAGGGAAAAGGAGGCCGACAAGGTCTTAGTCTCATTCATTTCCACAGTGGTCTCAGCAGAATTGGGGTCGGTAATTCCGGTACCTGACCATCCTGCAAAATCGTATCCATTATTTGGAGTTGCCACAATTGTGGTTTGTGTTCCGTAATCAAAATTACCGGAACCACTAACCGTTCCTCCTGGGTCTGCATTTAAAGTTAATAGATGCTGTTCTAAGATGAAGTTTGCTGTAACTGACAAATTTGAATTTACACTAATTTGTAGAGGGCTATCACTCCCTGTTGCATCAACTGACCAATGACTGAAATTATATCCAGGATTAACAGTTTCAACCGAAAGTGTGGCAGAAGCACCCTCATTGTAAATACCTCCTCCGCTAATCGATGCAACTCCCATCGGTGAAACCGAGGCTTCAAGAAGATAGGAGGGCCATGCACCATCACGTCTGCCATTTCTTTGGAACATTGGCCAATCTGAGGAGGCTGGGGATACTCCCACATCAATACAGTAAATATGTTTATCATAGCATCCATAATATAATTTCCCGTCTGAACTTAGAGCTAAGGATGCATCAACAATACCCCCTATCTCAAATGGGCAGTCAGTGTCATTAGTGTCCCATGCTTTGGTACCATTAGCATCGAAGGCGAAGAGATGGTTTTCTCCACCACCGGTATATCCGATTACATAAGTTCTTCCATTTTGATCTACCACTGGGCTGCTGTAAAAGACATCTCCGACAAACACATCCCAATTTAGGTTGCCAGAAAGGGTGGAAAGCGAGCGAAGATATCCATCACGAGAAACGAAAAAGACTTCATCGTTGATTCCCAAGACTGGAGATGCATCGACACGGTCAGAAGTGGGAAAGGACCAGTTGAAAGTAGCATTTGTTTCATTGTCTGAAATGGAATAGCAGTTACCATTACCTGAGCCAAAATAGATGTTTCCAGAAAGATCGATGGCAGGAGAGGATAGAATTGACTTATTTGTATCAGCGATATCCTCCACCTCATAAGTCCACTTGACGGTTCCGTCAGGGTTGACTGCATGAAAAGTTCCATTTTCATCTCCGAAATAAATCGTACCATCCTGTCCCAAAGCTGCAGATGAACTAATGGGTTGCCCCGCAAAATACTCCCAGGCAAGGGATCCATTACTTTCAAAAGCGTAAAATATGGAATCTTTAGAACCGACATATACTTTTCCGTCCGCTCCAATTGCTGGACTTGCGATTACATAACTGTTGGTTTCGTACTCCCAGATTTTGTTACCATTATCTGAATCTATTGCATAGACTTTATTATCCCACGAACCGACATAGATGGTTCCGTCGGAACCAATTGCTGGAGTGGAGTCGATCCAATTATCAGCTTGGAAGGTCCACTTGCTAGTTCCATTGCCATTGAAAGCATGTAGGTAGCTGTCATTGGAGCCAATATAAACTGAACCATCTGCACCAATGGCGGGTGATGAGAAAATGACCCCACCGGTCGCAGCATTCCATTCCTGAGAAGCATGGGCAAAGGAAACAGCCGAAATGTCTTGAGATAAGGTATAAACAAAGTCTCCGTCCTTCCCACTAGTTCCCCCTGTGGCTAATCCTGATGCATAGAAGGTGACCGTTCCTTCATCTGTGGCAGGAGCCGTCCATTGAAAATTCCAGGATCCCGATGACGAAGTGCCTCTATGTTCAGCAGCTCCGTTCTCAATTCCCATTCCGCTGGACACGGCAGTAATACTTCCGCTAGTGCTGCCATTTGCTTTTGGAATTAATTGAAAACCATAACCACGAGAGTTGGTTCCAAGAACAGTAAGTGCAAGATCATAGGTCTGTCCTGGGGTATATGTACTGGGAAGTCCACTTATGCTTATGGAGCCATCACCTGTATTTAAATTTCCAGTGTGGCAGGTAGCACAGTTATTTGATTCTCCGTGGTATCCGTTGGGAGGATTACTAGAATTACTCCACAGAAAACTACCAGTAAAAAAAACAGATAGGATTATCGATGGAAAAAATCTCATACTTTGCATTAGCATTTAGGAAACATAAATTACATCAACAGGGAGTATCTAGGCATGCAATTCATTCACCTTAAATAATATCTTAAAAATTGAACCACATTGGTCACTTTGGGACAAAGTTAATTCTGCTTCCATGCTTTGTGCAAGATGGTAGGCAATCGCCAACCCGAGTCCGGTACCGCCTTTTTTTGAACTCTTTGAAGGATCGAAGAGAAAAGGTTGTTCATTTACAGGTATGCCCCCACTTGTGTCAGAAATTTTAATAGTGAGTTTATCATCTTCAAGTTTTGCACTTAGATTGACTTCACTTTTACTCTCCTGCTCGTAAGCATTGTCAATCACTGCGGTTAGGATTGGCAGAAGTAGTGTGCTTTGTAAATTGTCTATGTTTTGATTCAGAGCTTTATTCTTAGGGACCAAAATTTGTGCTTTTGGAAAGAGCTTGTAAGTTCTTTCGATTACCTGTTCAAAAAGTTCGCTGATAGTGACTTGATAAGAAACTTTTTGGTTTTCAAATTCTTTGAGTGCCTGCAATGACTCGGATACAAGTTCACGAATGTTCAGGTGAATTTTTTGCAATTCTTTTACATCGACCTCTCTTTTTTCTTCCGCTTCTCTGGCAATCATTTGAAGATGGGTAAGAGGAGTTTTGAGAGAATGCATTAAATGTCCACTTAAAGCACCCAATCCTACCTTTTTATATGCTTGGGCAAGTTTTTGATTTGTTCTTTGCAGTAACTGATTTCCCTGCTCCAGTCTTATTTCTCGATTTCGGATCCCTCTGATCATAAAATAAAATATGAGAAAGAGTACGATTACAACGCAGCAAAAACTGAGTAAACTGAATGTTAGAAGTTGCCTGTCGACGGCCCTCCATTCGTTTAATATATGTTGTTCATCAATAAGTATTTCGGTAATGAAAGTGCCTTCCAGAGTTTCTATTCTAAAAAAGAAAGAGAAATCTTCACCTGCCTTATTTTTAAAATAAGGCTCACTTGAAAATTCTTTGGATGCAAAATTTACCGCTTCTATGTTTTCCTTAAATCCGATCTCAAGTTTGATTGGTAGTCCTTTTTCGCTGTAGGCAAAAGCTTCAGTAACCGTGGGAAGCGTAAGAGTATCTATGATGATTTCTTTGAGAAGTTCTCGAGAGTCGGATGAGATTTCAGGCAGTCCAAGGTCAAAAAGTGCCAAATCTCGATCTAGAAGTCTTAAAGAAGTATCTTGAGTGATTGTATATAGTTCAGATTGCATCAACTTGTGCACAGAAGTGATAACCTGATGGTGAAATTGCCTTCTCGACATGAAAGATAGAATGATTGTTAGGATAAGCAAAACTCCGAGGCAGAGCACAAAGCCAATCCATTCTTTTCGAAATTTCATCTTATTCAGATCTCCCAAATTACTCCCAGTGACCAAAAGTTAGAGGAATATTCATAATCCCGTGAATTTGAAATATCTTCTTCCCGGGACCATCTAATATAAGTTTCTAAATTATCGGAAATCTCACGGGTAATTGAAAGTCCGTTGGACAGACTTTTCAGCTCAAACCTTTCGATGTTTTCGATTAATCTTTGATCGTATTTTGTAAAAGCACCTCCGATCATAAATTCGATATTGTAAGAAGATACTATCAAGTCCTGTTTAAACGATAGGCTAAATTTATCATAATCATAGTAAGACCCTCCGTTATCCTGTAATTGAGACCATATTAATTTAGCTTTGGAGTTTTTCCATGGGAGCATGTCACTTTCTTTCTCAGCTATGATGGAAAAATTGAGTTTATCGTTTTCCAGTTTACCACCTGCGATTAATGTCGAATCCCAATTTCTTCGTATGCGCTCCTCATATCTCTTTTGCAGGTATTCTGCTTGAAAAGTCCAGTTGAGAAGTCCGGGAGTGCTTTTTAGAATGAGTGATAACCCAGAAACTTTATTATCATCCGTAATTACTTTGAAATCTTCCTCTGCGAGCAAAATTTCAAAGGTAGCTGTTAATTCTTCAGAGAATTTTTTTGTGAAATAAGAAATAAATTCCGATTTATTAGACTGTACACTGAAAGAATAGGGGAATCCCAATTCTGAATAATCAAAACCCTGATCGTAGTAAATATGTCGAAATCTAACTCCATAGGTTTGATCAGATTCACTTGGAGTGTAGGCATGCTCTACTTGTCCGAGATAAATTGATGTGGATTTTTGTTCCGGTAATTCTTCAAAATTTTTTCCTTCGCCGTAAAGGTAAAGGTATGTGAAGAACTCAGGAGTACTTTCGAAGAGAAAAAAACCTTCCAATGAATTTTCCCAATACACTGCCTCTTGCTGGATAAAAGGTGCGTAAAGAGGATTATCTGAAATACCTATTCCACTTTGTAGAGTGTACGATGGAACTAAATTTATAGATCTTCTAGATTTTTCGGAATTTTCTATTTCCTCGCCGAAAAGCATTTCCCGTAATTCATCATCCGAAATTGAGCTGTTTTGTTCACCGCCTGAAATTTTCCAAATCAGAAAAAAAAAAGTAAATATATAGAATTTTTTTATAGTAAAATTTAAGACCGAATCAGAATATTAAACAAATGCAAAAAAAGCGGGATGTCTTTGATCCATCCCGCTTTTTAAAGAATACAAATTCCTGAGGTATCTACATTAAAGATCAGAAGTACGAGTAGCACCTGACTCAGATTCGGCAAGTTCCCTGATTTCTTCTTTAACTTCTTTGGCTTGTGCTTTGATTTCTTCGTGTTTGGCTTTGTTAGCTTCCTTGAATGCGGCAATCATTTCTTTGCGGTCTTCTGTGGATGCTTCTTTAAGATTTTTGTGAAGTTCCTTTTGTGCTTCATGCATTTCTTTTCTCTTTGCGTGCAAGGCGTCTACTTTCGCTTTCAGCTCTTCATTAAGTTCAGGTCGCTTAGGTTTTTCAGGACGATTGACATTTATATTTTCTTTAATCGCAGCGTGGGCTTCTTTAATTTCCTCAAATCTGTCTTTGTTACTTTCCTTGAATGCTTCAACCGTTGCTTTGATCTCTTCTCGGGTTGCTTCTTTTCCAAGTGCTTCAACTTGTGTTTTAATTTCTGTATGAATGGCTTTTTCCAGTTGTTTTACCGCATCAATTTTAGCTTTCAAATCCTCGGAAATTTCTGGTTTCTGCGGTCTTTTAATTTCAGAATTTTTCTTTTCGATATCTTTCTTTATATTTTCCTTTATCCAGCTGGCTAAAGTTGAACTGCCTTTACCAAATTTACCAGGGAGTTTGACAACGTCTTTGGTTTGGGCGATGGGTGGTTTCCCCCAGTGTCTAGGAAACATAGGCCGAGGTTTTTTATCAGTTGAAAACTCTTTGTCAGGCTTACCTTGTGGTGGTTTTGCTGAAATTAGAAAAGACCCTCCAACGAGGAAAATAAAAGTTAAAAGAATTGAAGATTTCATAAGATATATTGTTAAGGTTTACACAAAATATTTGCAGATTTAGTACCAATCTAAGGTGAATTTCGCAAGTACATGTTTCTCAGCTAATTGAGAAAATTCAATCGATATCTCAGGCATTTAAAACTTTAATAATGGGAAATATTCCCCAATTTACCAAGATTGG
>Ga0181593_10003135_pt1 | contig 15222 bp, 6 predicted proteins | sample 071ome_19_FD_133756 | JGI IMG/M metagenome (GOLD analysis project Ga0181593, IMG submission 133756) | Coastal salt marsh microbial communities from the Groves Creek Marsh, Skidaway Island, Georgia - 071413AT metaG (megahit assembly) | ecosystem: Environmental > Aquatic > Marine > Intertidal zone...
CACTTAAGGTCACTTTATGTTCGGGGGAGGTGTTTACAGTACTCGCATCGCCCATAACATAAACGGTTGGTTTAACAACTCTCCAAGAGATGCTTGGCCCGGTTTTACATGTATTTGTACAAGCGTCACAGTTGAAAGCATTTCCATCATCACACTCCTCTCCGTCCTCTACAACTCCATTGCCACATGCGTTATTTTGAAGTGCACATGTTAAGCCATCACCGATGTATCCTAGTTTACATGTACATGAGTATGATCCCGAGGAGTCTGTACACACCGCATTAGGATCGCAACCACCTTCATTCGTCTCACATTCATTCACATTTGAGCAGTTAACCCCATCTCCTGTAAACCCATCTTGGCATGCACACTCAAAGCTGTCTTGAGTGTCCGAACAGGTAGCAAATTCATGGCAATTATCAATACCTACCTCACACTCATCAATCTCACCCTGAACACAGATAACGCCATCACCACTAAAGCCCAGGTTACATTCACAGGTGAAAGAGCCATCTGTATCACTACATGTTGCGTTTGAGCTACAGTTATCTGTCCCAGTAGCACACTCATCTATATTTGAGCATGTTAAACCGTCACCTTGATAACCAGTCTCACAGGCACATGTATAGGAGCCTTCGGTGTTTGTACATGCCGCGTTTACATGACAATCATTTGCGGAAGAGTCGGCACATTCGTCTACATCAATACAGCTCACGCCGTTCCCAACAAAACCGGCTTGACAAGCGCATGTGAACGCGCCTTCTGTATTTGTGCACGTCGAGCTATCATCACAGTTATCTGAGCCGTCAGCGCACTCATCAATATCAAGACAAGTAACCCCATCTCCGGTGTAGCCTGAGTTACACACGCATGAGAATGAACCTTCAAGATCTGAGCATGTTGCGTTGACATCACAGTTATCTGTGTCCTCAGCGCACTCATCAATATTTGTACAGCTTACTCCATCACCTGAATAACCTGTGTTGCAGGCACAGGTGAAAGAGTCTGCAGTGTCTGTACATGTGGCATTTATATCACAATTATGTGCTCCGGAGGAGCACTCATCTACTGCTGAGGTATCACATGTAACCCCATCTCCCACAAAGCCTGAGTTACATTGGCAAGTGAAGCTCCCGTCGGTGTCTGTACATGTGGCGTTTGCATTACAATTGTGTGCCCCTGTGGAGCATTCATCAATGTTTGCACAAGTAGTGCCATCCCCTGTGAACCCAGAGTTGCATGCGCATGTAAAAGAGTCAGGTGTGTCCGTACATGTAGCGTTGCTGTCACAGTTGTGTGTCCCTAGTGCGCACTCGTCTTGTGCCGTTTGGGTACAGGTGACTCCATCCCCTTCAAAGCCAGTATTACAAGTACAATTGAAAGAGCCGTCAGTGTCTACACAACTAGCGTTCACACTACAGTTGTGGTCACCACTACTACACTCATCAATATTTTCACAGGTAACGCCATTAGCTGCGAGCTGAAAGCCAGTATTACAGGAACATACAACGGACCCTGAGGTATCATCACATGTATGATCACAGCCCCCATTGAACGGCGTCGTACAGTTCGCTGAAGAGCCTGTAATAAGAGGCCCTACTAATCGGAACCCAACACCATAAAATCCAAATGTCTTTGGAAATGAACGCCGTCCGTAGCTTGATAGATTATGGATAGAACTATCAAAGAACGCCCCTCCTCTGAGTACGATATATAAGTTGCTTTCCGAATAGTACTCAGTTCCATCATCTGGGTGTTGCTGATAATTGCCTACGTAACTGTCTGCAGTGTAATCGTATAAATTTCCTGATAAGTCACAGAGCTCATATGGCCCTTGAACCCACTCTCCCGTTGTCAGCTTGTCTTCACCTTTCGTACAGGAAGAAATGATATGGTTAGATTTAAAGTGGGCCTGAGTTAATGAAGGAGGAGTCGTCCCTGTTGGCCAATCTCTCTGTTCGCCACCTCGAGCTATGTACTCCCATTGTGACTCAGATGGTAAACTAAAGTTAATCCCATTCGCAGTATCAGAGCACCACAATGTAAAGTCTTTAGCTTGAGACCAAGTAATACAGTTGACTGGGTGATTTTCTCTGTCTGCGACAGTGCTTGTATATGTACAGAGCGGTGAATTTAGGCTTGGGGCTGTACAGTTACCACTCGTCACACATGCTCTATATTGAGAGACTGAGACCTGAGCACGGCTTACAACAAAGTCACCTACGTTAACTTTGTGTATAGGTTGAGTAGAGTTAATCGCAGCAGACCCCATGAAGAAGTTGCCCGCTGGTATAGAGACCAAATCTAACTGAGGTCCAAGGGTGCAGTCATTGGTACACACATCGCAGTTAAACGTGTTGCCATCGTCGCACTCTTCACCGGCCTCTACGACTCCATTACCACAAGCTCCATACGCTAGATTGGGGAGCGCAAAGAGTACGCTCAACATGAATGGTATTAGAGATTTTTTGAGGAGATCACTTGGTGCGTTCACTTGGCTGCTCATTGAGGGCCTCTCAAGATGGATTGCATATTTCAGTAATTATCGGCCAAAATGGTAGCACACTTAAATAATAATGTATACCCGATGTCACTCTTACCCATTGTGCAAAAAAGTTATACATATCATACAAATAGACTAATTGGGCACAGTCAGCCTACAATGTGTTCTAAAATCAACAAATCGCACACATGTGTCACAATGTGCGACCCGGTCGCACACTGCCATACACAGATCGGTAAACTAAGTCTAGATCAATTCAAGCTCGTAAATCAGCGATCGCCCCCTCCGTTAATATCTTGACCTAGATTAAAATGTATTACAGCTGGTTTTCTCATTAGTTTGAATGCCCCAGGCTTCAGCACAAGACTGATTACAGAGACGAAGCTCATTCTCCTCACATATACGCGTCGCCCTCATCGGGTAAAAAGGCGCTCCATTAAGCTCATATTCTGGGATCATACTCGCGCTACAATCACAGCCTGACTCATGAGACACGATTCGCCCTGATGTCCCCAAAAAACGAGTAGTAAAGTTCACCATGAAGGCGTCGGCATCAAAAATACGGAAAGGTTGTGGATTATATATTCCATGCTGACCTACAGGCCTCAAGAGCGGGACTCTGAGCGCGTCATGACGACCGTCTCCTCGATCTACATTCAGGCGTAACCCCTCAACATCATATGGGACAGGGAAGCGTTGAGCGCGCTCTCTCCACTCATCTGAGCACTCATACTCCCCGTTCATCGCGCTCCAGTCTTCATCACCACAGCTGAAGCTCGCCTCCCCATCACTTATGTTCTCAATATCAAATAACGCGAAGGGGTGTATGAGCTCACCTGCGTCTTCATCCGCCTGATACTCCACGCTTGAGCTCTGCGTTGGGCTCCTCCAGCGGTGTAGATGAGGGTCACCCTCTACGACAAAGCGCTCGATCAGGAGCTGATCGGCTGAGAGCAGATTTGGGTTTGGCGTAGCGCGCTCAAGCGGTTGAAACAGCTCACGCCAGCCATAGTGAGGGTCAGGGTACTTCACCTCATCACGACGCCAATCCCCAAGGACACCCGCGACCCTCGCCGCTGAGATCCCTGTGCTCGTTGGCACCTGCGAGTCTCCGACTGTAGGCATCTGTAACGCTCGGGTGTGCCCTCCCTTAAACTCATCATATGGAATCTCTAGGGGGTTGATCGCGATGTGCTCACTCCAGATCGCAGGGTCACCAGGGGCGATCCCCATCTGAGCTAACCCCAAGAACCGTCTGAGGCGTGGCGTGTTACGGTCGATCCCTAACCCCTCTTGAGGCGCGACGAGCGGAGCGTTCTGTGCGTAGATCGTACCTTGGAAAGGTAGAGGCCACATAAACTGATCGATCACAGCGTGAGGCGTCCCACCTAGGCGCTCCGCCGTATTGAAGGTGTTACGCGTCTGATCACGGGCTGTCAGGCGCTCAGCGTCCGCAGATTTATAATGTCGAATGATCAGCTTGTCACCCAGCAGAGGGGTCTCAGCAAATAAAACAGGCTCACGGTCTTGCTCTGTGAGCCCTAAGATAGGGCGACGTTCGGGCGCAGTTAAGGCGTCCGCTGGGACAGACACCATCACCCTGCCTCGAGCGTCCACACGCCTCCGCTTTACTTCGCCATTCTCGAGATTCTCTAACTCAATCCAGTCCCCTGGCTCCACATCAGAGAGTTTAGCGAAGGTGAGCTCTCTTTGACGTGCGTTGTTGTTGAGTAGAAACCCGAGCTCCATCTCGTTGAATTGTAGCCTAGCGCGCTCGCCATCAGGGAGCGGGTCACCCTCGCCCTCTCTAGGTGTGTACCCTTTACTTCTAAAACAGCTCTTTCCCTCACCCTCCCTCAACGCGGCTTGATGGTCGTCTTGTGGTAAGCAACCAACGACAAAGGGGCCAAGGACGGGGAGCATCACCGCCTGAGGGACACCCTGCTGACTTGAGCGGACCGCGATGTCAACAAGCCCGGCGCCTCCTGCGTTGGGAGAAACGGCGTCCAGCGCAGGCTCTGAGCCGGCTAAGACGCCCGCGATGATCCCGCCTAGAGAGATCCCCCACATCCCGATCACCCCTTTAGGGCCACCAAGGTCAACCTCCCCATCACCGTCTATATCTCCGAGTAAAGCGCCCGTCTCATCGGTTCGCTCACCGTCAAAGGCGCGGAGCGTCCTCACAAATTGCATATACTCTAGGCTAGTCTGTCTTACCATGTCACGGGTATGGAAGATGTCGCTCGTCCACATGTCTGCGCCCGAGTCAGGGATCCCATCATTATCTAGGTCACGGTCGCGTCCCCTCATTAGGAGCTGTTTATAATCAGGGATGCCAAACCGTGACAGCACCCTAAAGGCTAGAGATGTCTCACGAGCGTACTCATTGTCCTCTAAGAAAACATTGAGGCCATGCCCATACGCGTCGAGCGCGCACATCGCGTAGCCCATGCTGTTCGTACGCCCGATGTGACCTACCGTGACCTCTGCGCGTGACCCACCATAGCCGTGCGCATACAAGATGGTAGGGAAGGGCTTACAAAAGGGCTGGCCGTCTGGGTTCCCTGGGGTACAGCCCTCACTGCGCTCCTCTGGTAAAGAGCACCAAAAAGTGACCTCCGTCTCACCATATTCGATCTTGCCCGTGTGGGCCTCCACCTCCCAGCGCTCATCTGAGGTCTGAGGGTAACGAGGCGTTGAGGGGGTCTCCTCATCTCTGTTTACGAGCAGGTCTGGCGCCTTGAAGGTTCCCCCAAACACCTGCGCCATCCCAGAGACATCCGCCTCGATCGCGCAGAGGTTCGCGTCCCACTCATTACGTAGCTTCCAATATTGAGTGATCCCAATCCCAACGCATGGCCCTGGTAAGAAGCGGTCTTGCTTCACCTCTTCAGGGAGTTCATCATTGACGTCAAGCTCACCACGAGTCCACAGGTGAAGGCCTTCAGGTTTGAACTCATCCCTCAGCTGAGCAAATGGGCCATGACCATACAGCCCCGCTCGGACCGCCTCTAGGTCTCTAGTCGTCGTCCCCGTGGTAAAGCTCCACATAAACGCGACGTCAGAGAGCTCGAGTTGGTAGCGGGCGAGGAGCCCCTCAACAGGCTTCAAGGCGTTGGTGTGACCTTGTGGATGGACCCCTTTAAATGGGCTCCTCACAGGCTGGCCACGCTCACCTTTAAGTCGCTTGGTCAGGACGACTGCGTACGTACAGCGTTGCTCAAGAGGCCATACAGGCCTCAAGATGAGGGTCTTTTCTGCACGGTCATAGAAGGTCATCAGCTCATCTGCTACACAGCGACTTCGCTCAACTGTGCCCTGCTCGTACTCATCACAAGCCTCTGGGTTGATCATGTTGGCGACGTCAAGCTCTCCATCTCCATCGAGATCTTCGCTTGGGTCTAGGCGACCGTTCTTGTTTACGTCCTCATTCCACTCCTCAAACAAGACGTTATTTGCGATCGCGTGGGGGTCAAAGGCGCTAAAGTGAAAGAGGTCATCGAAGTTATAGGTGAGGCCATCGGGCGCAAGCTCATCAGGGCTACTCTTGAGATGCTTGAAGGTCGTGACGGGGAAGCGCCCTCGACCGATATCAAGGGCGACCTCCTCTCCAAAGCGCTTACAGCTTGGGTCAACGTTGAGCAAATACACCGCGTCATCTCGCATGTCGTCGCGGTACCGTCCGTTATCTGGGTCATGCAGGTTGTGTCGGTCATGCAAATCTTGAACGTCTAAGTCCTCCTCAAAGCTGACCGTGATCGGAGCAAAGGTCCCGAAGCCGTCTAGCTGATTGAAGGCCTCCCTAGCCCGTTGCTCGAGCTTGGTGCTCGCTCTAAAGCTGACGTTGACGCGCCTCTTGGTAGGGGAGCGCTCGTCGTAACGGGTCGCGTCGTCATTGGGGAGGGGGATGTTCGGGAGCGGTTTGTCTAAAAAGTCATACACGACGCGAGGCCCACTCCCCTCAGGGGTGAGGGCGAGGGGGATCGAGTCGCTCAGCAGGCCCTCGCAGGCATAGGAGCCACTCAAGAGTAGACCACACAGCGTGATGTACCACGCGCGTCGTCGCAAGTGAGCGCTCGTGATGGTGACGTGTGTATGTAGAGGTCGGTTCAAGGGGGTTAATGTCATCTTCGGAGCTCCACGCTCAAGCTGAGCAGTCGAGGTTCATGTTTACCCCACCCTAATATAAAACAAGCGTTCACAATAAAAGGAAAATCAATGACCTCTCACTAGAATCTCGGGGACTCAGCCTACCTATGCAGTCAGGCTCGTGCTTAAATAGTCGCTACAGCCTCAGCCAACAAGAGCGCGTCACTGCTCCAGAGCCACTTGGGGCGATGACAGCGACCACGGCCCAGCAGGTGAGAGGGTCGAGAGGTGATCACCGCGCTCACCCAACGCTTCGGGATGCTGTTGAGCCCATAGCAGGCCCCTACCAAGGCTCCCACAATCGCGGCGTTCGTGTCGGTGTCATGGCCGATGGAGATCGCCCAGCTCACCGCCTCCTCTAGGTTGGGTGTGTGGAGGAGGGCATAAAACGCAGCCTGTAAGCCGATTAAGACCCAACCTCTCCCCTCTGTGGGGGCCTCTGTCGAGGCGAGCTTCACTCGCGCGAGGACGCTCTCGTCAAGCTCAGCTCGCTCAGCCCACCTGAGCGTGTACTCATACAGCTCTCGTGGGGTTGAACGAGTCGTGATCGCTCGCTTTAAAGCGACGACGAAGACCGCGTTTGCGTCCTGACAAGCGACGTGAGGGTGAGTGATCATGGCGTCAAGGCGAGCGAGCTCCGCGGTCTGATCATCACTCAAGCCTTGACCGGCGGCGTAGAGGGCGAGCGGAGTGACACGCATCAGCGCGCCGTTCGCTTGGCTGTCTCGGCTCGCGCTTGACGTGGCGCGGTCAAGCGTCGCGCGCTGACCTTGACCCGATTGAAGGGTTTGAAGTGCAGGGCCAAGAGCGGTCCTCGTGGTGATCCCAACATCAAAGGGCTCGCTCTCAAGCCAGCGCGCATAGCTCACCGCCGCGCTCGCTTGATCATAGCGTCCCGCGCTTAAAATCGAGCGCGCGAGGCTGATCGCCATCTCGGAGTCATCTGTCACTTGGCCCGCGAGCTTGTTAAAGGTCCCCCCATCTCTCATGTGCCTCACGCCCTCAGGGTAGCGCTCCGCGATCCTCTGCGCGCTTTGGAATTCAACTAGGCTCCCTAAGGCGTCCCCTGACATCATCCCAAGTAGAGCGCCTTGAGCGCGATCTAGTTGATCATCTTGGGCGAGCGGATCCTTCACTTTAAGTGGTCCACAGAGCGGATATGGCTCATGTCCCTGATCAGGTCGGTTACGTGGTGTGCTGAGGTCTTTGCTTAGAAGCTGAGCGCAGAGTGTAGGGTCTCCCCCTGCATATTGAGTCGAGTGGCTCCCATGGCCGTTAAGCTGATAGGTGTAAGGTTGATCAGGCCCGATAAACAGGCCTCGACCCTGCGCTTTGAGGAGCGCGTGTCCCCCCGCGAGGTCATACGCGACAGGCCCATTCACGCTCACACCCACCTGGACGTCATCTACCGCGGCGAGCGCTAAGCGATAGGCGATCGAGGGGATCGCTAGATAACGAGCGGGGCTGAGCTGAGCGATGTTTGAGTCACTGGAGCGGTCAGCTCCCTGTGAGATCGCGATCACCGCTTCATGTGGCTGACAGGCCGAGGGAGGAGGACAGAGGACTCCATTCCGAGTGACCCCCCCAAAGAGGTCAGGTAATCCACCCATAATCAGGTCACCCGCTGAGTTGGGATAAGCATAGGCGAAGACGCCCCCAGCGACCGGCTCACCCTGACACAAAAGCCCGATCGAAACGGCGCTCCCACGGTATCCTTGTATGTAGCTCCGAGTCCCATCATTAGGGTCAAGGAGCCACACAAAAGGCTGTGATTCGCTTGGCCTTGGGCCCTCAGAGCCGAGCTCCTCTCCAATGATGTGATGCTCTGGGAACCGAGCTCGAAGGATCGCCCTCATCACAGCCTCAGCTTCCGTGTCAGCAGGCGCCTTCCCTCCCTTTCCTCTTGGGCCCTCAGCCCGATAAAGGTCCTCTTTTAATATGTCTCCTGCTGACTGAAGACAGGCCCTGATCGTCTCTAAAAGCTCGCTGGCGAGCGCTGGTGTGATGAGGTCATTTAAGTGCTTCATGGTGGGCCTCCTGTTGATTAACGCCCCAAGGTGAAGTGGGCTTTGAGCCCAATAAGCTAAACACTAAGAGCCCATGATTTTTGTCAGCAGAGATTTTCGACGTGACCTGTGGCATGATCAAGTTGACCTAGGTTGTCCCTCACAATAGGAGCCATGACCCGTATGGATTTAAGCTACCAGCGCGTGATGCGCTCCCCTCACCTCAGCCCAGCGCTTCGTAGGCTCACCCAAGGGTATATAGACACCTCAAAGCTCCTCTCTGAGCTCGATGCGCTCACCGCCTGTTCACATGAGCGTCGAGCGACGTTCAGAAGACATGAGCTCGGTCGAAGCGCGCTTGGCAACCCACTGGTTGGCTGGACCCTAGGAGACCCTCACCTCCCACGCCTGATCTGCGCTTCACAGCATCATGGCCCCGAGAACTATGGCGCTTCATTTAGCTTACACCTGTCTCATCTCCTCCTCTCCGATCCTCTCTTTACTCCCCTCCTCAAGCGCTTCAGCTTCAGCTTCCTCCCTCAACAGAACCCTGACGCGCTCACCGCGAGGGGGAACAGCCTCTGGATGATCGAGCCATCCTGGGAGTCTTTTGTTCAACATTATCAATACGATCCACGTCGATTTGACGTGGAGCATGGGGTGCCCCCTCAGCGCCTCGCGGGTGACTCTTCTGTGCCCTACCGTAGACCTGAGTCAGAGGCTTTTACACGTTGGGTCAGGGCGGAACATGAGCGATATGGCGCCCCGATCTATTATCAATCTGGGCACGCTTGGGGGATCTTAGACGCTCCGCTCTACTTGATGTACCCGAACCTAAGCTCGTCAGCGCCAGCTCACACGACATGGGCGGGCGCTGTGCAAGAGATGACCGCGACAGCGCCTTATCAAAGGCTCACCCCTCGCCCACCTCTTACGGACGACTATGAGCTCCCAGAGTGGCTTGAGCAGGGGAGTGAGGGGTTTTATGTGCTCCCTACCCGTGAGGCCTTTCTCAAGAGTAACCCCGACAGCCAAGTGCAGTGCTCAAGTATGGATGTCGTCGCTCAGCTCGCTCCGGAGGCGCGAATTCTTGTCATTGAGCCACCGATCTTTAGTAGCCCTTTATTGACGTCGAACTCGCCTGCGACCCACGACACCCTTGAGGCGCTCAAAGAGGCGGCGTTGCTCCATGAGCGGGCCGTTGAGCGCTGTGATCAGCTCTGGCGAGCGCGACTTGAAGCACAGTTCGATGGGCTCACCGTCGATGACGCCTATCTGAGCGAGCGCGAGGAGGACAGGGCGCTCGCCCAGCTCAGGCTCGAGACCCTTGAGCGTCGAGGGGTTGGTGCCCGTTGGGAGCGCCTCGTTGACCAGCGTCACCGTGTGCAGGATCATGAGACAGAGTCGCTCCCCACAGGCCTCGCGCGCCTCGCTACCATCGATCAGCACTTCAGCGCGTCGAACCTCCTCGCCTTAGCGAAGCGCGTCACCCAGGATGAGGCCCTCCAACGGCTCTCAGCCAACAGCGACAAAGCCCTCTCAGGCGCTCAGCTCTCCCCCTGGGCGGTAGAGTGGGGTGTTTTTGTGTACCTCTGCCCCCTGTTAGCGACCATATTTTCAGAGGATAGCGTCTCCACTCACGTCTGAGCGCCCTTGGATCTTGTCTGCGGGCTTGTGTTCTCTTACCTCCCGTGGATATGCTCTCAAGGGTGAGGGTCAGCCCCCTGTTGTGTTCGCTGACCTGACGCCCTAGGCTATGGCTACAACCGCCACAAGAGGAGCAGACATGGAGAGCCTCATTCAACGGATCTCAAGCATCCAGAACTATGAGCAGTACGCGGACCTCAACTGGAGCGGGAGCTTCGAGGAGTACCTGAAGGTCGTCCAGGAGCGCCCAGAGGTCACACGGACCGCCTATCAGAGGCTCTACGACATGATCTTGTCGTATGGGAGTGAGGAGCGGGTCGATAACAAGAAGAAGATTACTCACTATTTCTTCTTCGATGACCCACGTCATGGAGGCCGTGACGCTGTGTTCGGGATGGAGATCCCGCTCATGCGACTGGTCCATATCCTGAAGAGCGCAGCGATGGGCTACGGCGCCCAAAAGCGTATCATCCTGCTTCATGGCCCCGTCGGAAGCGCAAAAAGCACCGTCGCGAGGCTCCTCAAGCAGGGGCTAGAGGAGTACAGCCAAACACAAGAGGGCGCGATGTTCACCTATGAGTGGCAGCTCCCTAAAGAGCTACAGCACATCACAGGGGGTGAGGAGGTCTTCCCTTGCCCCATGAATGAGGAGCCGCTCCGTCTCATCCCAGCGGACTGGCGGGCGGAGGCCTTTGAGCGCCTGAACCTCACCCGAGATGATCGGCCGATTAAGATCAGCGGGGACCTCAACCCCGCCTGTCGGCTCATCTTCCGTGAGCTCATGAGCTACTATGATGGCGACTGGTCTAAGGTCATCTCTCATGTGCGGGTGAAGCGCCTCATCTTGAGCGAGCGTGACCGAGTAGGCATCGGCACCTTCCAGCCTAAAGATGAGAAGAACCAGGATGCCACCGAGCTCACAGGTGACATCAACTACAAAAAGATCGCCCTCTTTGGCTCTGACTCCGACCCGCGCGCCTTCAACTTTGACGGTGAATTCAACATCGCGAACCGTGGGCTGATCGAGTTCGTTGAGATCTTAAAGCTCGACGTCGCCTTCCTATATGACCTGCTTGGCGCGACACAAGAGCAGAAGATCAAGCCTAAAAAGTTCCCGCAAACAGACATTGACGAGGTGATCATTGGCCACACGAATGAGGCCGAGTACCGTAAGCTCCTCAACAACGAGTTTATGGAGGCGCTCCGTGACCGCACGATTAAGGTTGATATCCCATACATCACTCGCTACGCCGAGGAGGTCCGGATCTACCGTAAGGACTTCAGTGGAGACAAGCTGAGGGGGATGCACGTCGCGCCTCACACCCTTGAGATGGCGGCGATGTGGGGGATCCTGACCCGCCTCGAGGAGCCCAAGCGTCACGACCTGACCCTGCTCCAGAAGCTCAAGCTCTATGACGGCAAGCTCATCGAGGGCTTTACCCAAGATAACGTGAAAGAGCTCCGTAAGGAGACGACCCGCGAGGGGCTCGATGGAATCAGCCCTCGTTATATCCAAGACAAGATCTCAAACGCGCTCGTCCATGAGCGCGCGACGACAAGCATCAACCCCTTCCTCGTCCTGAATGAGCTCGCGAGCGGGCTCAAGCAGAACTCCATGATCACCGATGAGAAGCTCCGTGATCGCTATCTCGGGCTGATTGATGTGGTGCGCGAGGAGTATGATGAGGTCGTGAAGCGGGAGGTCCAACGAGCGATCTCCGCCGATGAAGACGCGATTAAACGCCTCTGTGCGAACTATATTGATCACATCAAGGCCTACACTCAAAAGGAGCGAGTGAAGAACCCATTCACCGGCCAGGATGAGCCCCCAGATGAGCGTTTGATGCGCTCAATTGAGTCCAAGATCGACATCTCAGACTCTCGTAAAGATGACTTCCGTAGGGAGATCATGAACTACATCGGCGCGCTCGCCCTTGAGGGCCGGACCTTCAGCTACGACACAAATGACCGCCTCCGTGGCGCGCTCGAGAAGAAGCTCTTTGAAGATCAAAAAGACACCATCAAGCTCACAAGCCTCGTCAGCAACGCGGTCGACCGAGAGACCCAAGAAAAAATCGACGTCGTAAAGCAGCGCTTGATCCGAGATTTTGGCTACAACGAGGAGTCCGCGACCGATGTACTCCAGTATGTCGCGTCGATCTTCGCGCGTGGCGACACACGAGGCTGAGGGAGGGGCGAGCGATGAGCGATGAGCCGGAGCGCACAGAGGAGACCCTTGAGCAGAAAATTGCTCGAGAGATTGGCGTCGCGACCTGGGGCTCGCTCGAGCCTCACGCGGAGCGAGGGGCGCTGTTTTGGGTCGAGGGCCTACAGCTCTCAGAGGTCGCGCTCGCGATCGCGCGCGATGAGGCGAGCAGGGTCGAGCAGTGGGTGCTCTCCGGTCAGCTGAGGCGCGCTGAGCAACACCCGCTCCCAGGCGTCGCGGGCTACCACTTCGCGATCATCCAGCCCTTTGTCCTCGCTACCCCGCTGATGATCCCCACCCCGAACGTCACAGACTGACGAGAGGAGTACGCTCGTGTCTCGTATTGAACAAGATCACGCCCGTTTTCGGGACATCGTCAAGGGGAAGGTGCGTGACAACCTACGCCAATATATCTCGAGTGGCTCCATCATGGGTAAGGAGAAGGGGGAGACCGTCAAGGTCCCGCTCCCACAGATTGATCTGCCACGCTTCCGCTTCAACTCACAGGATCGAGGGGGGGTCGGGCAGGGTGAAGGTAAGCCTGGTGACCAGCTCGGCCCAAGCGATGGTCAGCCCGGTGAGGGACAGGGTCAGCCCGGTGAGGCGGGAGAGGGGGAGGGTGAGAAGGGCCTTGAGGTAGAGGTGGAGGTTGAAGAGCTCGCGGAGATCTTAGGAGAGGCCCTATCGCTTCCAAAGATTGAACCAAAGGGGAGCGCCTCCATTACCGCGGCGAAGGCTCGCTACTCAAGCATACGCACGGTCGGCCCAAACAGCCTCCGTCACTTTAAGCGTACGTACAAAGAGGCGCTCAAGCGTAGCATCGCCATGGGTGAGTTTGACCCCAACAACCCTGTCGTCATCCCCAATCGAGAGGATATGCGCTACCGAAGCTGGTCGCTTGACACTCAGCCTCAGTATAACGCGGTAGTGATCTACATGATGGACGTCTCAGGCTCGATGGGTGACCTGCAAAAAGAGATCGTCCGGATCGAGTCATTCTGGATTAACGCGTGGCTCAAGAGCCAATACAAAGGGATCGAGACCCGCTACATCATCCATGACGCCTCCGCAAAGGAGGTCGATGAGCACACCTTCTTCCACACCAGAGAGTCGGGCGGGACCATGATCAGCAGCGCCTATGAGCTCGCGGCCTCCATCATCGAAGAAGATTACCCCGCGTCAGACTGGAACATCTACCCCTTCCACTTCAGCGATGGAGACAACTGGTCGAACGATGACACCACGCGCTGTATGGAGCTGCTCTCCCAAAAGATCATCCCCGTGTCTAACCAGTTCAGCTACGGGCAGGTAGAGAGCCCGTACGGCTCGGGTCAATTTTTAAAGGACCTCGCCAAGCAGTTCCCGCTCGACTCCGAGGACTGCAAGGTCGTCTGCTCTGAGATTAAAAATAAGGACGGGATCATTGACTCGATCAAAGAGTTCTTAGGGGCAGGCAGATGATTGAACACCTGAAGGTTAAACCGCTCAGCGCTGAGCTTCAGTCTTGGCGAGACCGAATTGAGTCCATCGCTGCGAGCGAGGGGCTCGATTTCTTCCCGACCATCTTTGAGGTGATCACCTACGATAAGATGAACGAGATCGCCGCGTATGATGGCTTCCCTGTCCGCTACCCACACTGGCGCTTTGGGATGGCCTATGAGCAGCTCTCCAAGTCCTATATGTATGGGCTGTCTAAGATCTATGAGCTCGTGATCAACACCGACCCCTGCTACGCCTATCTGCTCGAGGGTAACTCGCTGGTCGATCAAAAACTCGTCATGGCGCACGTCTATGGCCACTGTGATTTCTTCAAGAACAACTATTGGTTCAGCGCGACGAACAGACGGATGCTAGACGTGTTCGCCAACAACGCCTCACGGGTCCGTCGCTATCAAGAGCGACACGGGCATACGCAGGTTGAACAGTTTATTGACGCCTGCCTCTCGCTTGACAACCTGATCGATTTCCACCGCCCTTACCGACCCGTTGAGTCGCTCAGCTCCACCAAGCCAAGCCTTGACCTGCCCGATGAGCTGATCGGCTCAGGGGTTGAGGCCCCTCGGCTTAAGGTTAAGGAGTATATGGATGAGTTCGTAAACTCAGACGAGGCGGTGCTCGCCCACGAGAAGAAACTTGAAGAGGAGCGCGCTCAAAAGGCCCGCTTCCCCGCTCAGCCTGAGCGTGACGTGCTCCTTTTCTTGATGGAGAACGCGCCGTTAACTTCGTGGCAGCGCAACATCGTCGAGATCATCCGTGATGAGGCGTATTACTTTGCGCCCCAGCGGGTCACCAAGATCATGAATGAGGGGTGGGCGTGTTTTTGGCACACCCGAATCATGACCCAGAGCGGGATCATGGACCCAAGTGAGCTGATCGACTACGCAGATCGGCACAGCGGTACGGTCGCCGCTCAGAGGGGTCGAATTAACCCGTATCGCCTTGGGTTAGAGCTCTTTAAGCACATCTTTGAGCGCTGGGAGAGGGGTCGCTTCGGTCGAGCGTATGAGGAGTGCGACTCGCTCGCTGAGAAGGCCAACTGGGACACCGGAGCCGGCTTAGGGATGCAAAAAGTTTTTGAGGTGCGCCGACATCACAACGACCTCACCTTCCTTGATGAGTTCCTGACCCCTGAGTTCTGTGCGGAACAGCAGCTGTTTACCTTCGAGAGTAACCCTCGAGCGAAGGCGTGGCAGATCGCCTCTGTTGAATTC
>Ga0181593_10003140_pt1 | contig 15216 bp, 10 predicted proteins | sample 071ome_19_FD_133756 | JGI IMG/M metagenome (GOLD analysis project Ga0181593, IMG submission 133756) | Coastal salt marsh microbial communities from the Groves Creek Marsh, Skidaway Island, Georgia - 071413AT metaG (megahit assembly) | ecosystem: Environmental > Aquatic > Marine > Intertidal...
CCCTCCGCGTTGCGGCCGCGGCCGTCGAGGGTTCACCCGCCTCACGTCACTTCATCGAAGTGGGACACCCCCAGCGCCTGATCGAAAGTCGAAACTGGGGACTGGAAGGCCAGCCCATCAGCAGCCACCAGGTCACCGGCACCATCGAGAACCCGCAAGTGATCGAGATCCCGCTCGAAGTGGGAACCGACACGATCCAGGAGTTCGCGATCCAGGAGAAGCAACCCAACACCGGGAACCTGAAAGAGCTCTGGGACGCGCACAACGCCTTCAAAAAGGAAAATGGCTACGGCCACCCGCCCGCGATCTGGATCGACTGGGTCGAGCTGGAAGGCCCGCACCCGCAGACCAAGCCCGCCACCTGGACGCAACGCCGCGAAGTCGAAGACCACGCCAACACCAAGGTCGGCGGCACCTACAACGGCTATTTCAAAGGGGGCCAAGAACTCGCCCGGAAGTTCCTCGAAACGGGAGAAGCACAGAAAGGAATCACCGACGAGCAGGAAGCCAAGTTCCGCATCCGAACCTTCGAAGATAACGGCCCCGGCTATCGTCGCTACCTGGAGAACCCACTGACCCGGACCGGAGCCCTTCTTACACACTCCAGCGTCAACAAGATTGAATTCATCAACCTGCCTCCGGAACACCCCACCGGTTGGAAGAAGACCGACCATGTCGTCGACACGCTGCCTCCCGGCGACTACCGGCTTCGCTTCCGGATCGGAGCCGTCGAGGGCACCCCGGAGGAACGTCACTTCGTCGATCTCGGAGCCGTGCCAGCCGAAAACGCGTTCAATCTCCTCTCCACGTTTCAGGTTACTGCGACGACAGAGGAACCTCAGACCTTTGAGTTTCCGGTCACCCTGACCTCCGATGGTCCTCGCAAGTTTGCCCTGCGCGAGAAACGGGATCCCGAAACCGATCATGAGATCGTCCGCGCCACCCGCAAGGAAACGGGCAACGACCCCGAACCCGCTCTCTGGATCGACTGGGTCGAATGGGAAGGCCCACTCAACGCCACCCACCAGGAATCGTCCGGAGACGACGCCTGGTTCACCACCGCGACCGATCCTGACGAAGCCACCCGCGCCCGAACCATCTTCGAGCAGTTTGCGTTCAAAGCCTTCCGGGGTGTCGAAGCCGAGGATGAGTTTATCGATCGCCTCACCGCCATCTACGACAACCGTCGCGCCGCGGGCGATTCCTTTGAGCATGCCCTCGAGCTGCCGCTCGCGATCATTCTCTCCTCGCCCGGTTTTCTCTACTTGAATGAACCGGTCGGCGATCCGACCAATGACGCCGACGAACGTCGCGAGCTCAACGATCGCGAGCTCGCCGTTCGTCTTGCCTACTTCCTCTGGAGCGCTCCGCCCGATCAGGAGCTGCTCGACCTCGCCAGCCGCGGAGAACTTTCCAACCCTGACATCCTGCGAAGCCAGGTCGATAGGCTCATCGCCGATTCCCGCTCCGACGAGTTTGTCGCCGGATTCCTCCACCAGTGGCTTCACATGGAGCGACTCGACTTTTTCCAGTTCGATACCCGCCTCTACCGCGACTTCGACGAGAGCACACGCACCGCGGCGCGACAGGAGGTCTATCATTCCTTCGCCCACGTCCTCCACGATCAGAAAACGGGCCGCCTCGGCAAGCTGCTCAAGAGCGACTATGTCTTCGTCAACGGACTGCTCGCGACCTACTACGGGCTCGACGGCGTCACCGGCGACCAATTCCAAAAAGTCGCCCTGCCCGCCGGGTCACCGCGTGGTGGTTTGCTGGGCATGGCCGCGATCCACGCGATGGGAAGCGACGGCATCGAAACCAGCCCCGTCGAGCGCGGTGCCTGGGTGCTGCGCTACCTGCTCAATGATCCCCCTCCCCCGGCTCCGCCAAACGTGCCACAGCTCTCGCGCATCGAAGACCCGTCCCTGACAGTACGCCAGAAACTGGCCGCCCACATGGAGGAAGCCCAGTGTGCCAGCTGCCACCGCAAGATCGACCCGATCGGCTTCGGCCTGGAGAACTTCAACGCCGCCGGCAAGTGGCGGACCGAAGAGGGACACGGCAAAAATGCCCATCCCATCGACCCCGCCGACCAGTTCCACAACGGCCCCAAGTTCAACGACTATTTCGAGCTGCGGGATATCATTGCTGATCGCGAACCCGACTTCGCCCGTGGCTTCACCGAACACCTGATCGGCTACGGCCTCGGCCGCTCCTTCGGGTTCACCGATGAAGACCTCGCCGATGAGATCGTCGCCGCCGCGAAGACGGAGGATTACAGCGTGAGCGAGTTTGTGCAGGCGCTGGTGGCGAGTGAGCCGTTTGGGCGGAAGTGATGTAGCGCTTCGCGAAATTCTTCGAAATTAGAGAGCCAGGCTTTGATTTTTTCGTCTAGAATTGCTGCCTGCCTCAAATGGCACCGCATTATAGCTCATGAGCGTTTGTTGGGAAGATCCCCTGTTGAAGTCGAAGTATCGATGAGAGATTCTCACGCAGAGGGGCAAGAGAACTGGGCAAATGATTGACGAGCGGAAGAATTTTGGGGCAGCCTGTGGGAAACCATACCCTTTCCCCTCTTCCTCCAAAGCCATGAAACCATTCCTCTTAGCCTGCCTGAGCGCCGCACTCCTACTCTTCCCACCTTACATCCACGCCGAAGAAACCCGGCCACCCAATTTCGTCGTCGTTTTCGTCGATGACCTCGGCTATGCCGACATCGGCTGCTTTGGCTCACCCGACATTAAGACGCCGAGGCTGGACGCCCTCGCCAAAGAAGGGATCCGCTTCACCCACTTCTATGCGCAGCACATTTGCGGTCCGTCGCGGGCGGCCCTGATGACAGGGTGTCATCCGCTGCGGGTCGCTGAACCCGGGAACGTCAAAGAGATTCACCCGATTCTCCACACGAACGAAATCACCGTGGCCGAAGTGCTGAAGACGAAAGGCTACGCGACGGGGTGCTTTGGTAAATGGGACCTTGCTAGGCATAGCCAGGAGAATTTCATCCCGAAGCTCATGCCCAATCACCAAGGCTTCGACTATTTCTACGGCACCCCCTCCAGCAACGACGCCTTTGTCGATATCTATCGCAATGAAACCCGGATCAAGGAGAAGGCCGACATGGCCATGCTCACGAAAATTCACACCGACGAGGCGATCCAGTTCATCGAGAAGCATCGTGAACAGCCCTTCTTCGCCTACATCCCCTACTCCATGGTCCACACCCGGCTCGATGCCTCCCCGGACTTCAAAGGAAATTCGCCACGTGGGCTCTATGGGGATTGTGTCGAGGAAATCGATTTCAACTGCGGTCGAATCATCGACACCTTGAAAAAACACGACCTCGTCGAGAACACCTACTTCCTCTTCACCAGTGACAACGGCCCCTGGTTAATCAAGAACAAGAACAAGGTGGACGGCCATCGCCCCGCCGACCATGGAGGTTCCGCCGGTCCGCTGCGCAGTGGCAAGGTTTCCACCTGGGAAGGGGGCGTACGCGTCCCGACGATTCTCTGGGCACCCGACCGCGTTCCAGCAGGAAAGACCTGTGAAAAGATCGCGGGAACCATCGATATCCTGCCAACCTTTGCCGCCCTCGCCGGTGCGGAGGCTCCCATTGATCGCGTGCTCGATGGCATCGATATCCGCCACCTTTTCGCCGGAGACTTCGCCGAGGCGGATGACAACAGGGTCTTCCGTTATTACTTCATCAATTCCCTGCAAGCCATTCGTCAGGGGAAGTGGAAACTCCACCTGCCTCGCCCAGCCCATCCGGAGTGGTTGGGGATTTTTTCCAACAACCGCCACATCGCGGAAGAAGACTGGGCCGGATTCGAAGAGCCGTTCCTCGTCGACCTCGAGACCGATCCCGGGGAGACGAAGAGCGTTGCCGGGCAACATCCCGAAGTCGTGGCACAGCTCTTGAAGCTCGCCGAGGAAGCCCGGGCTGACATCGGTGACTACAACCGCGTCGGCGAGAATATGCGCTTTTTCGACCCGATGGATAAGCGCCCGGAGAAGCCGGTGTTCGTCAACCTGGTCCGTAAGCCTAAGAAGAAAAAGTCGGCCGCTAAGTGAATGGAAATGCAATCATCACCGCGACGATAGCGGCCGCGTCGAGCCTGACTTTGCGGAAAGTTTCAAGATGTTGCTCGACCCTTGACGACAAACTCGACGTCCTGTCGCATCCGAAACCCCTCAACTTGTGTGATCTGTATTAGAACGACGGACAGATAGTCTGGCTACGCGACAAAATCCGTTGTGGGCTCGAAGCGTCCGGACTCGTTCATTTCGACGATCTCGGAAGCCGGAATATGCTTGATGTACGTCTTCCCCGCTTTCAGCGCATCTACCTTCGACTGATTGATATCCAGCCCGACCACGTCGGCTCCGCCGCGCACGAACTGACGGGCCAGAGGCAACCCGACATAACCCAATCCTGCGATTGCAACCTTCATTTCTCGTTGTCTCTTGTCTGGCCTTTTGGAGTTATCGGTCTACACCCGAATTGCGTGGGCCACGATTTCCTGATCTTCGGCCGACAGGTAGGGGCTCATCGGCAATGAAAGGCATTGATTTGCGACCTGTTCCGTGACCGGAAAATCTCCTTCTTTGTGTCCGAGATCGGAAAACACTGGCTGAAAATGGAGCGTCATCTTGCTGATTGCATCCACAACACCCTCGGACTAATTTTTGAGTGACCTTTGAAGCTCCTTGGAAGAAAACAAAAGGGTAGGACCACACCACCCAACAAGGTCATATTCTTTTTCATTCAAAAACCTAAATAAATCAGTTTCCACAATTTCGCTAAAAAGACGCTTATGCATTTCCACTGCGATCAATTTTGGGACATACCTTTCAAAATCCAACGATTCCACAACCAACAAGTCATGCCCCTCAGCGTCAACCGACAGAAGATCAATTTCCCTATCTTTATACTTGGTTTGATCAATCAGATCAGACAATCTCGCACATTGGACCTCTCGCTCTATGTAACCACTGCGCTGGGAAGCAAATTCGTCGTCCATCGATGATGTCAAGGAATAAAAGCCGTTTGAATGGTAAGTGGTGCTACCATTTTTGTCCGACACGGCGCTGGACACATTCACATCTCCGGGCCTCATTATATCAAACCCCTCGATCTTGATCGAATCCAAATCAATATTGATCCCCCTCCATCCCCGCCGATAGAGCGACCAGGTATTGTTATATTTTTTGGGATGAAAACAGCCCACATCCACAAAAAAACCAACGTAATCGATCGGAAAACATCGACGGATAGAAATGTCCTCCGCAAATTGCGAATAGTGACCAAATTTGCATTTGGTGAGAAACAGCTTTCTTAAAAGAAACAGCTTTCGAAATACCCAATTCTTTTCGAGCCACGAAGGGGGGTGAGTGTAGTTGATATTTAAATTCAGTTGCTTCATGAGTTAGAATTCGGAGCATAAAACATAAAATTTATCCAAACATTTCCCACTCTGCGCCGTGAGATTTTATGCTGATTTCCTCCCGTCAACCATTTTTTTCTCAAAATCCAAGAAAAATTGCCGTCAATCATGGTTAGTGAGCTCATGACAAGATCTTGCAAGGGACCATTTTCACAAACCCAAAAACGTTCGCCTATCGCAATCCTGTAAAAAAGGGCAATTGACCGAAGATTGAATCCACCCCTTTCCCGGATTTTATTCTTTTCATCCGAAAAACTAGAAAAGACTCTCATTGTCAACGAAGTTGGCGAATTGAATTGATAGGAATTTGCTTTTTCAAGGGTTTTTATCAGGGCGCCGGTCCTGCGGGGTTTGAGGGGGTGCAAATGATCAACAACAATTGAACGCACCGCCCGGATTGGTTCTCTGGATTATTTGGTTTGCACTTACCTCGTCCATTTTCATCTATTTCGTCGTCATGCAAATATCCGGAACCGAACCCTCGGAATCCGGCGAAAACGCGATGCTGGTCAAAATCCTTGGTGGGATTAGCGTCGCAAATATCCTAGCCAGCATAGCGATTCGCAAACGACAGACTCTACCCGCGGCAAAAGACGGAGTGACCATGATCAATTTCCAGAAAGTCATGGCCAGCTACATCTTCTCGTGGGCACTCGCGGAATCGGTAGCGATCTTCTGACTGGTTCTCGGCTTTCAGGGCGCACCGGTTTCCACCTACAGCGCATTCATTGTCGCCAGCTTCGCGACCATGATGTTCCTAACACCGGGCTTCGCTCCTTTGAAGTTAAAAGTCCTGCCTGACAAACTCCCCGGAAAAACTTCGCGCCGGCACTTTCTTTCACCACCCACCCGGTGAGAGCGCCCATTGGCCTAACAAGGTTAAGCAGCCGTTGAATCTTAGTTTCAATCCACCAGCTCAATCAAATGCGGCAGCAGTAATTTTGCACCCAGAGGATTCAAATGATCATCATCCAGATATAGAAGGTTTCCATCTCCGTCAACAGGTTGATTCAGGATTCGCCGGGTTGGAAAATACTGAACGCCACTTACGCTCGCCAAACGTTCATATAGTTGAGTTTCGAAATCGAGCCGTGTCATAGCATCCTTGTCCAGAATCAAATCTTCGTTGCCCAGTTTGCCCACGGGTTGGCCGGTAACTCTTTCTTTGAAGCGGTCAAAAATTGTGACGTTGTAGTTAGGTAACCTCTTCAGCGGAGGTGCCTGGCCGAGCAAAACCACCTTCTTACCAAGGCCGGTTACCATATCAACAAATTTCACAAATTCCGATCGATATGCCTCATGACTGTCAAGGGAGGAATCCAAAGTGCTCTCAATAACTCCTTCCGCTATCTGCCACATTTCATTTGGAGCCGCCTCGGAGACATAATACGCCGTCCGGTGAGCGATAAATACGTGAGTAATGTAGTCAGCCTTCTGCAAATATTCCCTCAGAAATTTCGACCGCTCCTCAAAGGTTCTGTTTTTCGCTATCGATCCGTCCGGATCTATTTCTTTATGCCTGATGTGTTCGGAAAAGGATAAATGAGCAGGCCTTAAATAGGTTTCGAATACCAAATCTTTTGACTCTGACCACCACTCCACCAAAGGGATGAAATGTCCCGCATGAGAATCGCCAATCAGAATGGCGACATCTTTTGCCGGGGATTTCAGTAAACAGGATTCAACCGGCTTGCCATTGATGCGCATTCGGTCTATTTGGCGAATGCCAGCCGGTATCGGCCGGGAAGGAATCCGGTAAGTAGGGCTAACCCTCCACCTCGAATCCTTTGAATCGTCCAAAGCACCGGAAGCAATCGCAAGCACCGCCATGGCGACGATTAAACCACAGGCAAAACCCCGCCTTGAATAACGCCGCATCCCGAATTTCTCGATGAAGTGGTATGACGCCGCCCCCAGAATCAGCGAAACTGCGGCAAGGCAAAGACTGCTGACAAGTCCTTTGCCGGGAGATATGCCCTGAAGTGCGGCAAACGTGATGACAGGCCAGTGCCATAGATAGAGAGAATAAGAAATATCGCCCACATAGACAACCGGTTTGAACAGCCAGTGTGTCACGTTTGCATGACACTTCAGGCATAGTGCCGCTCCAGCGCAGGCAACGATCCTTGAGAGGAAATCAAACATTCCGTAGGACGAGCCAAAGAACAGGCTGCCGATAATCAGTATCCCCCCAAACATCCAGGCAATAGGTGCCCCCCTTTCGTTTACGGACTCATTTGCCCGGGCTGATGCGGCATTGATGGCTAATGCGGCACCGGTCATTAATTCCCAACTGCGTGGCATCGGGAGATAAAAGGCGGCCTTTGGCTCGGTCAGTTTGAGCACTAGATCAAGAATGATCCCCGCTAATCCCAACCAGGCGATGCCTCGAAGCAACCTTTGATTCTGATTGGCATTTAAAAGAGAGCGTTTGAAGAACCAGAAGAAAACCGGAGCCCAGACGAGGTAAAACTGTTCCTCGACCCCAAGCGACCAGGTATGCAAAAGGGGGCTTGTCTGGTGCCCACCCTCGAAGTAGCCTGTTCCCTGCGCAAAATAGAAATTTGCGCCCTGGAGAGAACTGTAAACTAATGCACGAATGCTGTCCAAATAATCAATCGGCTGCATGGCCGTAACCGTAAAGATCAGCACAGTCAGCAAAACCACCAGCAGAGCGGGAAACAGCCTGACAACTCTTCGCTGGTAAAATCCAGTCAGTGAAAAACTCTCACCTTCTTTGAGGAAAATCCCGGTAATCAGATAGCCGGAAATCACGAAGAAAACATCAACGCCAAGGTAACCGCCTGGCAACCACTCCGGGTTGAGATGGAATATTAGGACTGCAACCACTGAGATTGCGCGCAAAAGTTGAATGTCCCGCCGTTTTTTCTTTGCAGTCATTTGAGCGTTTCCGACAATGCGAATCGCTTTTAAAAGATGGACGAATTCAATTCAAGAGGATATTCCGCCCCGGCGGCACGCAAGCAGGGTGCGCCGGTAAGGAAGTGATCGGCAGGCGTGGTCCACTGCAATCCATCCTTGCTCGTGGCAAAGGAATTGCGCGTGTCTGGCATGTCGTGAGCGGGCACGATGTTTCAGTGTTGCTCCAGAGTAGCGCCAGCCCTCGGCCCTCCCAGAACATCACTCCACATCGCCCAGAATCGGCCATCATGATGAGCGAGATACGCGTGTTGATGCACGCGAGTTCCACCCTGATCGCGCACGTCGCTGATGATGGCGTGGTTGCACCCCCTCAAACCCCGCAGGACCGGCGCCCCGGTAAAAACCCTTGAAAAAGCAAATTCCTATCAATATCAATTAATTGCATCAGTCATCTCATCAAGCCAACCGTTCGCGATGAAGTCATCCCACCACCACTTTTGTTTCACCGCCCTGATCCTCTGCCTTTTCGCGACGAGGGCTCCTGGCAACGTCGAATCAACTTCACCCGACCTTACGGAAGCCGGAGAGAAACTTGAGGCGCACTGGTCTGGGCAACTGGAGTCACTCGGTTCTCAACTGGCGCAGCAAATCCCAAAGCCGGAGCAAGCCAAGGGCGAAACGCTCAATCATTTTCTCAGCAGCGACTCACTCGATACGGCTCTTGCCAAATACGTCGTTCTGAAGGAAGCAACCCCAGCGGGTTTGGCGCGATTTGCCCAGCAAGGCCGGGAACAATGGCAGCTGGTGGAGGGACTCCTGGCCGACTCTATCCTGATGCAGGAGATGCTGGTGGCAGACGGAGCCAAGGCGAAATCTCTCGGGCGCAACGGTTTCGGGCCGGCCGAATACGGCAATGCGGTTCAGATCTACCGGAAGATTCAGGAAACGAGTGAAAATGCCTCTGCGGGTATCTTCCAGCGATTGGCACTCGCTATCAGCCTAGAGCACGCCGTCCCGTTGGTTCAGGTCAATCCCGAAGCTTCCGTCGGAGCACCGGCAACGATCGATCCTGTGAAACGTTATCTCCATTACGAAAAAGCCTATCTCGATGGAGAACTGGACTCGACCTTCAGCCAGTTAACGACCTGGGATCTCCGCATGGTGGTGAATGGAGACGAGCCGGATGCGACGCTTGCCTGGGGTCGCGAGATGTTGCGCAACTACCGCCCCGATCACATTTACAACGAAAACTTCGGCTGGCGTTATGTGAACATTGTCACTTCTGATGTGAAATATGGATCTCAGGATGTGAAGCACGACCGCCCCGAACTCCAGAAATATCAAAACATGCTGATGAACGGTGGCGTTTGCGGCAGGCGGGCTTTCTTCGGGCGGTTTATCCTGAGGTCGTTCGGTGTCCCTACCACCGCCCGCCCCAGTCGTGGGCATGCGGCGCTGGCGCACTGGACCCCTAAGGGTTGGGTCGTAAACCTCGGCGGAGGCTGGGGTGCCGGCTGGACCAAGACTCCCTACGTCAAAGATGTCGACTTCCTTGCGACGACGCAGGCCCGGGCCAATCCAGAAGCATATCTTAAAGTCAAGCGTGCCCAGTGGGCTGGTGATGTCCTCGGCGAAAAGCGCAGCTACGGAGAAAATGAGAAAGAAGAGCCTGGATTCTGGAATGGCATTTCGCTCGAAATACAGCGCACTATCATTGAAGAATCAAACTCGGTGACACTGGCCGCGCTTGGTGAAGACCTTGGGGAAGCCAATGAACCGACTGTTGCCGAAAAGGTCATGGCGTCGCCTGTTACCGAAGACGACAAAAAGATTATCCAGAATCCAGATGGCAGCATCCTGATGCCCGCAGCCGCTTACAGCAAGCCCTCCGGCAACACCCGCGAAGTGCTTGCCATGAAGAGCTTCAACGGTGGTCTTCAGATCTTTCTTCCCCGCTTCTTTCCCGAAGGCCAGACCATCATGCGTGGCGGCACCTGGAAAGGTGACCCTGACGCTCTCGCCTCCGGCAAGCGGATGTTGAGCGGCGGCTACGGCCGATACGAAAACTGGGGGCTGCGTGCGGCCTTGACCCCTCCCGGGGATCAAACTCCGAGCGAGGTAACCCTCGACCTCGGAGACGGCGTCACCATGAAGATGGTCTATATCAAGCCGGGCAGCTTCATCATGGGCGGTGAAAGCGAAACCGATGGTCGCTTCGAATGCGTCGAAGTGCCGAAACACGAAGTTGAGCTCACCAAGGGATTCTATCTCGGCAAATATGAAGTGACCCAGGCGCAGTACGAGGTCATCATGGGTTCCAACCCTAGCAAGTCTACCAAGGGAAGTGATCTCCCGGTAGACAACGTGGGCGAATCGGACGCCCGGTCTTTCTGCGGGAAGGCCGCTGAGAAAACCGGCTTCGATGTGCGCCTCCCCACCGAGGCCGAGTGGGAATATGCCAGTCGCGCTGGAAGCAACACCAAGTGGTTCTTCGGCGACGACCCATCCGTGATTGGCGAGTATGCCTGGTACAAGACCAACGCGGGCGGCAAGTCGCACCCGGTTGGACAACTGAAACCCAACCCGTGGGGTCTCTACGACATCTACGGTAACGTGAACGAAAGGATCTCCGACAAGTACGACCGCGGCTACTACTCCCGGAGTCCCCGGGTCGATCCCACCGGGCCATCTGCCGGGTCCAAGTCCCACTTGGAATATCAAGTTTCTGTTCCAAGAGCAGGTAACTACGAGCTGACCGCTCTGGTGGTGACCTCCAATTACGGCCAACGCCTTTGCATTTCTGCCAATGAATCCGAGTCCGAACTCACCAAGGAAATGCCCTTTACCGAAGGAAGTTGGCAAACTTCGGAACCTGTCACAGTCACGCTCAAGGAAGGCGACAACACTTTGCGGTTCTGGCGCAACAACCCGCCTCAATACGGTCTCGCCATCAAGGACTTCACCTTCACGCCGGTCAACTAAAGGAACCTCGATATGCCAGCCTGGAAACGCATTTCCTCTCTCAAACAACTCCGCCTGATCACAGTCGGTCTCTGTCTGGTATTCACGCAAAACGCCGCTGCAAGGACCTGGACCAGTGCCGACGGTTCAAAGACGTTCAAAGGCGAATTGACGAACTACGACGCCACCAGCGGGCAGGTCACCGTATCGATGGCCGGCGGCAAATCTATAACCTTTGCCCAGGCCATGCTCTCCGAAGAGGACATCGTCTTCTTGAAAGAAAACAGCAGCGGATCCAGCGGAGGAGTCACGCTCAAGGGCCTTCCCGAAGAATTGCCTGATCCCGATGGGGAAGAGGCGGACATGAGCCAACCCGTCAAGGTTTACATCCTGATGGGGCAGTCGAACATGCTCGGCTTTGGAAAGCCCGGCCCATTGCAGGAAGCCGCCAAAGCAGGCACGTATCCCTACCTCGTCGACGAGGCCGGGGAATGGACCGTGCGCAAGGATGTGCGCAATGTCAGGGTGATGTGCTCGGGCAACAGTCCTGCCAAAGATCACATTAACGACTGGATGACGATCCAGGGCAACATAGGCCCGGAAATAGGAATTGGGCACTTCGTTGGACACGTCACCGATGCCCCTGTCATGATTCTCAAAAGCTGCATCGGCAATCGCAGCCTGGGCTGGGATCTTCTGCCTCCCGGCACGGAGGCTTGGCAACACGGGGGAAAATTGCAGCCAGGCTATCGCGGGACTCCGGATGAACCGCAGGGCGACACCGGGGGTGACATGTCGAGAGGATGGTATGCGGGCTGCCAATACGATGGGGACGTGTCCGCCGCCAAGGCGGTGCTCGAGAATCTCGACAAGTATTACCCGGGGGCCACGGAATACGAGGTCGCTGGATTCTTCTGGTGGCAGGGAGACAAAGACATGCGCAACGCCGCGCACTTCGAAGCCTACGAAAAGAACCTGATCCAACTGATCAAGGCGCTGCGCAAGGATTTCAATGCTCCCAACGCCAAGTTTGTCACCGCTTCTCTCGGGCAGACCAAGAAGGGTTCGCAGGGAGGGGACGGAAAGATCCTCGATGCCATGGAAGCTGTTGCCAATAGCGAGGATCCCGAACTCAAGGGCAAGGTGGCCTTCGTATACACAAATCCCCTGTCAAAGGGCGGTAGTTCCAGTGGTCACTACAGTGGAAATCCAGAAACCTACATGAACGTCGGCGAGGCCATGGGTAAGGCAATGGTCGAGTTGCTGGTCGAATGAATCAAGCCTACTCCTTTTTTCCCTTTGCGATTCTCCTGGGGATTGGCATCGGGAACGCAAGATCGGAGGAAGCCCCGTTACTGGAGTTAGCAACGCCATTTTTCAGCGCGAATCTGATGTCCCTGTCTGGGGATGGGCCAAGCCGGGAACTCGCCACCGCCATGGCCGAGCTTGTTGAGTGATCAAGCCAGCATCTCTTCGATGACGCGGCCATACACATCGGTGAGGCGCCGATCGATGCCGTTGTTGCACCCCCTCAAACCCCGCAGGACCGGCGCCCCGATAAAAACCCTTGAAAAAGCAAATTCCTATCAATTTCTGTGCCAGGAAAAGGGAGTTTGCTGAGCTCTTTGAGCATCGTGACAGGTTCCGGACGGCCGTGGTAGAGGAGGTCGGGACCGATCTGCATGGGTTCAGAATCGAAGACTGTGCGATCGATAATTTGGAGCAAACGGCAATGGAGTATCTTGATCCGAACAATATTATCGACGCTCAGGGAATTATGAAGATCACGGAGATGAATCTTGCCACCCAAAAGAAAACAAATGAAATGAATCATGAAATTCAGAGGAACGAGGCGATTCGAAGAGCACAGCCAGATTGAAGAATCAATAGGGTGATAGGAGTCGATTGTTATTAGAGTAGGCGGTCCGAATATTGATGGGTTGCGACTGTTCTCCTAGTGCAGAATCCTCGAAGTAGGGAACATTCTCAAGTTTCCGTTGTTGGAGTCGTGAGACTACCTCTTCTTTAGGCGGCAGTAGTTCCCCCAGACTCTTATTTCATTGATTCCCGATAGGCTTCAAACTAACTCAAATGAAACTAATTCGATTGAACCTTCCATCGCTTTGGATTGCAGTTTTTCTAAGCGGTCTTTCTTTTCTTCCCGAGGGCGCATATGCCCAGCAAAGGGGCACTTCTCTTCCGCAAACCGCACAGGCTATCTTGCAGAATGCAGGCAAGCTTGAGCTGACAAAGGACCAGCAGGCGGCGGTCCAGTCTGCGATGCAGGCGGCCATCAAGGAATACAACCAACTCGCCCAGGCGGAACGCGGGAAGCCGGGGCTCAAAGATAAACTCGCCGAAGTTCGAAGCCGGGCATTCAAGAAGGGATTCGCAATCCTGACAAAGGATCAGCAGGAGAAGTGGAGGGCTGTTGTAGCGCTTGGAGGCGGGGCTTCGGGGAATCGGAATGATGAGATCGCGAGGCGTTCGCTCATCATTCCCACGATCGAGGAACTGAAGAACCCGCCCGAAAGAGGAGCCTTCGGACCGAGCACCGCCTTGGCGAAGACGCCATCTCATCCGCCGTTGGGGGAGGCATATGTCATCATTACGGATCACACGGACGAGGGTGCATTGAAGGCGCTCGCGCGCCTTGCCAAGCATCGCGAGGGAGTCGTGATAGAAATACCCGACCTCGGGACCCTTCATGAGTCCCCCGACCGATTCGAAGACTTGCGCGAGAAGCTGATCGAGGCGAGCCCCCGCTTTGTTGCGATCGCTCCTCGACCGGAAAGCTACCGGGAGAATATGCACCTCTGCATGTTGAAATTGCTGGCCGGTCTCGATGAGGACGCGGAACTGGATGCGTTTCCGGGATACCTGATGGCTCAAAGCCCAGAGGTCCTCGCGGAGCTGATCGAGCGAACGATCCAGTTTCAACCCCTCGACGAGGATGGTCTCAGGCCTGCCACGATCGGCGCCATTGAGGATGAGAACGCGCTCCGGTATCGAAGTTATCAGAAGGCGAAAGTTCTTCAGAAGTTTTTCGATTCCCAGGGAGTCGAGACGCCATCCATTATCATCACGACCCGCAAGAGCCACACGGAACGCGACGACTTTCCGGTTCCCGGGTCCGGCGATGAGAAAACCATTGTCATGCACCCCGCCTCTGCGAAGCAAACCTTCACTACGCTTTCCCAGGATGCCGAAGCTGCGCTCAGCAAGAACAACCTTCTTTACATGTTCGGACATGGGACTGTAGGGCGGATTGTAGGCGCCGATATCGACGCGTTTGCCGAAATCGATTTCGCCAACGAAATCGTATTCTGCGGCTCCTGCATGTCGGCAACCCCCGTTCAATCCGATCGCCTGCCTCCGGCAGCGAGGAAACCGGAGACTGCCCGTTTTGCTCAACTGGCCGTAGAGAACGGTGCTGTGCTGGTGTTGGGACACCTCGGGCTTTGCGGAGGGTTTCCCAAGATCTATCCCATGTCGGAATTGATTCTCGAGGGGAAGACCGCAGGAGAAGCCTACCAGCGCCTCATGAATGGCCTCATTCAAGGGGAGGCACTTCCCAACTATTTTTCGCCTCCATCGGGCTCGAGTCGTCCCAATCTACAAGGGAAGGGAAACAACTTCCTCTATATACTCCTGGGTGACCCAGCACTGGCCCCTATTCAGTGATGGTAGCACCGTCGAATGGTTACTTCGGTCATCGAGAATTTCCCCCTTTCTTGAAACGAGATAGGAATTATGCCTGTTCGACTGCCGCAACTGACTCCAATCCTTCCTTCCAGTGCTCAAACGGATTCATGTCTCTCTTGAGATGTTTATCTGTCTGAAACTTGCACCCCCTCAAACCCCGCAGGACCGGCGCCCCGATAAAAACCCTTGAAAAAGCAAATTCCTATCAATTCAATAG
>Ga0181593_10003142_pt1 | contig 15212 bp, 12 predicted proteins | sample 071ome_19_FD_133756 | JGI IMG/M metagenome (GOLD analysis project Ga0181593, IMG submission 133756) | Coastal salt marsh microbial communities from the Groves Creek Marsh, Skidaway Island, Georgia - 071413AT metaG (megahit assembly) | ecosystem: Environmental > Aquatic > Marine > Intertidal...
CGCGTGCCGCCGCTGTCCTGGATCGTGAACGCCTTGAGCTGCTGCGACTGCTGCAACCCCTGCGCGTCGAGCAGGGTGTCGACCTGGTTGACCTCGCAGCCGAGGCCGACGAGCAGCACCGAGTGGAAATTGGGGTGCACGGCGAAACCGCCGAGGGTTCGGCGCAGCACGTCGATCGGTTCGCCGGTGGCGTTCATGCAGCAGCCGGTCTTGTGCTGGATCGGCACGACACCGTCGATGTTCGGGTAGTCACCGAGCAGCTGTTCGACCTCGCGCGCGATCAGCCGGCAGACGTGCGCCGAGCAGTTCACGCTCGACAGCACGCCGAGGTAGTTGCGCGTGGCCACGCGCCCGTCGGCGCGTCGGTAGCCCATGAAGGTCGCCGGGGTGTCGGCCGGGGAGGTGGGCTGGTACTCGCTGGCGTGCGCGTAGTCGCGCTCGAAGTCGCCCATCGCCAGGTTGTGGGTGTGCACGTGGTCGCCGGGGGCGATGGCCGTGGTGGCGAAGCCGATCACCTGGTTGTAGCGGCGCACCGGTTCGCCCGGAGCGATGGGTCGGGTCGCGACCTTGTGGCCGGCGGGTACCGTGGCCGTGGTGCTGATGCCCTCGCCATCGAGGCGGGTGCCAGGCGGCAGGCTGGCGCGGGCGATCACGACATCGTCGGCGGCGTTGAGGCGGATCGTCGGGTTGCCATCGAGCAGCATGGCCGGCTCCAGTTCGTGGGTGACCCTGCGATACTAGGAGTGGCCACGTGGGCGAACAAGGCGCGTGCTTGCGCCGGGTCAAGGGGAAGGTGATGGACGAGGCACGCACGATCGCGCTGCTGGTCGAGCTGCACCGCGGCCTGGCGCGGCTCGGCCCGGGTGACGACGAGGTGACGCGGCGTGCGCTGGCGACCTGCACACCACGCCCACGGAGGCCGGTGATCCTCGATATCGGGGCCGGGACCGGCGCACAGAGCCTCTGTCTTGTCCGGGCGTGCGAGGGGCGGGTGGTGGCCGTCGACCGCTGCGAGGGATTCGTCGCCGAACTTGCCAGCCGTGCACGGATGGCCGGAGCGGCGGGTCGGATCGCGCCATGTGTTGCCGACATGGCCCACCTGCCGTTCGCCGCCGCCAGCTTCGACATCGCCTGGTCCGAGGGCGCGGCCTACCTGCTCGGCTTCGATGCCGCGCTCGAACGCTGGCGTCCGCTGCTGCGACCCGGCGGCTGGCTGGTGGTCACCGAGCTGGCCTGGTTCGGCAGCGCGCGACCGCCCGAGGCCGTGGCCTTCTGGACACGCAACTACCCTGCGCTGCGCGACGACGCAGCGAACCTCGGCGCGGCACGTGAGCGTGGTTGGCGCGTCGCCGGTCACTTCCACCTTCCCGCCGAGGCGTGGCTCAATTACCACGCACCGCTGCGCGAGCGGTTGCCGGCGTTCCGTGCGCGGCATGCCGGCGACGCCGTGGCGGCAGCGGTCGCCGATGCGACCGAAACCGAGATCGACCTGATGGCACGCCACGCCGCGTCCGTAGGCTACGGCTGCTACGTCCTGCAGCGCGCCTGACCGCAATGACCTTGCGCGTGCTGCGTGGCGCGCGGGACAGGCTAGACTCTGGTGAACCCAGAGCGCCGCGGAGTCGACCGCATGACCCTGTCGAAACAGTTGATGCTGCTGATCGCCATGATGTTCCTGGCGATTTTCGCACTCAATTTCTACATAAGTATCAATAATATAAAAGACTACCTTCAGGTTGAATCTGAAATAACGGCGCAGGATACCGCGACCTCGCTCGGCCTCTCGCTGAGCCCGCACATGTATGCCGAGGACGACGGCATCCTCGAGACGATGGTCAACACCATCTTCGATCGTGGCTACTACCTGGAGATCCTGCTCGAGGGCGCCGGCGGCAAGGAGCTGGTGCGCAAGACCAACCCGAAGACCTTCCAGGAGGTGCCGGACTGGTTCGTCGAGTGGTTGCCGATGGAGACCGCCACGGCACTCTCGGAGATCAGCACCGGCTGGACCGTCGCGGGCCGGGTGCACGTCACGGTGCACCCCGGCATCGGTTACCTGAAGCTGTGGCAGCAGGCGCGCAAGACGCTGGTCTACTCGGCGGTGGCACTGGTGTTCTTCCTCGTCGTGCTGGTCTTCATCGTGCGCCTGGTACTGATCCCGCTCGGGCGCATCGAGCGCCTGGCGCTGAGCATCGCCGACGGCAGCTTCGACACCATCGACCCGTTGCCGTGGACCGCGGAGATCCGCAACGTGGCGGTCTCGATGAACCTGATGTCGGGCAAGATCGAGGGCGTCATCCGCAATCTCAACGCGCGGCTCGAGGAGGTCGGTGACCGGATGCGGCTCGACGAGGTCACCGGGCTCGAGATGCGTGCGACCTTCGAGACCGAGATGAAGCAGCGCTTCATGTCCGACGGCAAGGGCTTCGTCTTCCTGGTGCGCATCGACGAGCTTGGCGAGTTCGCCAGTACGCACAGCAACGCCGAGGTCGATGCGTTCATCAAGGATTTCGTCGGGGCGGTACGCAAGGCGCTGGATGATCGCAACCTCGTCGGCGACTTCCTCTACCGCATCGTCGGAGCCGAGTTCATCCTGCTTGCCGAGTGCGAGGACCAGGCTGCCGCCGTGGCGCTCTGCGAACGCATCATGGAGCACCTCGGCGAGCTTGGAGACCAGGTCGGCAAGGACAACATCGCGCACGTCGGTGGCGTGCCTTTCGATCCGCAGGGCACCACGGCGTCGATGGTCTCGGCGGCGACCGAGGCCTACGAGAAGGCGCGCCTGATCGGACCGAACAGCTTCGCGATCAACGAGCAGGGCAGCAACGCGCACGACCTCGATACCTGGAAGAAACTGGTCGCCTCGATCATCGACGAGCAGCGCTTCGAGGTCGACTTCACCGCGCAGGCCTACGCACTCGCCGAGGGCGAGACCGACACGCTGGTGATCGAGGAGGCGATGGCGCGGGTCGAGGACCACGACCACGAGCCGCTGCCGATCGGCACTTTCGTCTCGGTGGCCGAGACCATCGGCCGTATCCACGCGTTCGACATGGCGGTCGTGCGCCTGGTGCTGGAGTACATCGCCGCGAGCAACCTCGACCACGACGTCGCGGTGAATCTGTCATTCGCGTCGCTGGCGAGCAACGAATTCCGCTCCGGGCTCTACGACCTGCTGCAGCAGAACGATCGCGCTGCCCAGCACCTGGTGTTCAGTGTCACCGCGTACGGTGCGACCCGAGACCTGGCTGCGTTCCGCTCGTTCATCGATTTCGCGCACCGTAACGGCGCCAAGGTGATCCTGAAGCGTTTCGAGCCGCGCTTCATCCCGATGGACGACATCAACAAGTACCATCTCGACTACATCCGCCTGGCACGGGTCTTCACCGAGGGCCTGGGCAGCAATGCGGAGAAACGGCGGCTGGTCGAGGCGCTCAAGCAGCTCGGCGAACTGCTCGACATCCACGTCGTCGCCGAGGGGGTCCAGGACGACGACGACTACCGCGTGGTGCGCGAGATCGGGCTCACCGCCGCGAGCCGTTGAAGCGGCTAGTTTCCGCCCTGTGCCCGGTTGGTCTGGGCCACCGGGGCGTGTTCCTGCCAGCGCGCGATCACCGCACGTAGCTGTTCGACCGAGATCGGCTTGGTCAGGTAATCGTCCATGCCCGCGGCCAGGCAGCGCTCGCGGTCGCTGGGCATCGCATGCGCGGTCATCGCGACGATCGGAATGCGCTGCGTGCCATCCTCTTCGGCCCGGATCGTTTCGGTGGCCTCGAAACCGTCCATTTCGGGCATCTGGCAGTCCATGAGCACCATGTCGTAGTGCGTCTTCCGGAAGCACTCGACCGCCTCGTGGCCGTTGTCCGCGATGTCGGCCTCGCAGCCGATCTTCTTCAGCATGCTGGTCGCGACCTTCTGGTTGATCGGGTTGTCCTCGGCGATAAGCACCCTGAGCTTGGTGGTGCCGGCCTGGGTCTTGCCTGCCTCCTTGTCGGCGGACGGGCCGAGCAGTTGCAGCAGGGCGTTTTTCAGCTGCGACTTGCGTAGCGGCCATGAAAGGCTCTGGTCGATCTGGAGCGATTTGAGGCAACCGTCCGCGCAGGGTTGGCCAGGGGGTGTCATGAGCAGGGTACGTGCCTGTGGGGCAACCGAGCGCAGCTGGTCGAGCAGCGCCATGAACCTCGGGTCACGAGGTGCTCCGGCGATCAGCGCGAGTCCGAACGGGGCGGAATCAGTGGTGCTGTCATGCGCCGTGTAGGCGAGCTGCGCACCGTCGGCGACGGCGTGCACGCCGCAGTTCCATGCTTCCAGGCGACGCACCAACTGCTGGCGCTGTTCGGCGTCGTGACAGACCACCAGCACCCGGGCTTTCCCGAGAGCCTCCGGGGTCAGATGCGATGGTCCCTCAACCGCCTTGAGCGGCAGGGTGAACCAGAAGTTGCTGCCCAGTCCCGGCGTGCTGTCGACCCCGATCTGACCACCCATCGCGTGCACCAGCTGGCTGCAGATGCTCAGGCCGAGGCCGGTGCCGCCGAAGCGTCGCGTGGTCGACCCGTCGGCCTGGGTGAAGGCGTCGAAAATCTGCGCCTGCTTGCTCGACGGGATGCCGATGCCGGTGTCTCTGACCTCGACGTGCAGAAGTGGCTGGCCGTCGTGCGAGGTGGTCGGTGTCACGAAGATGGTCACGTGACCCTGGGTGGTGAACTTGATGGCGTTGCTCAGCAGGTTGCTGAGCACCTGGCGCAGGCGGTTCGGGTCGCCAAAGAGATGGTGCGGCAGGCCGGGATCGATGGATACGTCCAGCCGCAGCCCCTTGGAAAGGGCGCGGTCGGCTAACACCGCGACGGCGTCGTCGATCAACTGTTCGAGGTCGAACTCGAGCTGCTCCAGGCGCACCTTGCCGGCCTCGATCTTGGAGAGATCCAGGATGTCGTTGAGCAGGTCGAGCAGTGCGGTGGCCGACTCGTGCGCGGTGTTGACGTAGTCATGCTGCTCCGGGTTCATGCGCGTTTCGCGCAGGATCTCGAGCATGCCCAGGACACCGTTCATGGGCGTGCGGATCTCGTGGCTCATGTTGGCCAGGAACTGCGACTTGGCCAGCGTGGCCTCCTCGGCGGATTGCGCACGCTGCTCGAGACGCTCGTGGGCCGCGCGCAGTTCATCCTCTCGCTCGAGGACCTTGGTCTGCATGGTGTTGAACGCGTGGCCCAGCTCGGCGAGCTCATCGTGCCCCGTGACCGGAATCGGTTCGATCTGTTCGCCAAGTGCGACGCTCTCGGCAGCCTCGCTGAGTACGGAAATGCGCCGTGAAATGGAGCGTCCGAAACTCCAGATGATCACGAACAGCAGTGCCAGGCCGAGCGCCAGCGTCGTGGAGACCAGCAGCTGCTGGTTATGGGCTTCCTGTTGGGCGCGTTTGTAGGCGGCGCTCGAAGCCTGCTCGGTACGATCGATCAGTTCGCGCAGGATCGCCGAGAGGGCGTCGTGCGCACCGCGTGAGCGCGTCGTCGAGATGGTGCTCAGCTGGTCGAGCCGCATGGTGCGTGCCAGTTCGATCTGGTCGCCGATCGCCTGGCGGTAGATCTGCCAGTGTTCGGCCAGACGCTTGACCTCGGTCGGTTGGATCCGGCTCAGCGGATCGCGCAGTTCGACCAGTGCACTTTCGATTTTGACCAGTTCCCTCTGCATGTTGTCGATGTGGTACGGCACGGCGAAGAAGTCGTCGAACTGGCGCAGTTCCAGTTCCAGGCCTCGCAGCGTATCCATGTTCGATTGCAGGCGTTGCATGGAGGCCAGCGGCCTGACGTGGTGCTCTACGATCTCCTCCATGCCCAGCGTTGCCTTGCGCACCACCTGGTTGGCAAGCAGCAGCAAGGACGCGACCACGATGCCGATCGCGACCAGGATGTAGAGCAGATAGCGGAAGATCGACGGGCGCAGGGTGTTTCGCATGCTGCGCTGGGCTCGTCAGCAGTTTGTGGACGGTCGGTCCGTGCTCACGGTCCGACCCTGAAGTTGCTCGTGAACGCCTTCCAGTTCTCGATCTGCGACTCACGTCCAAGACGGTCGGTGATCGCTTCCCAGCTGGCTGCGGTCTTGGTCATCGCCTCGGTGGCGGTCAGTTCGCCACGTATCGCCGCGGTCAGGTTGGTGTTCAGCGTCTCGAGGTATTCGCTGTCTCCGGGAATGCCGGTTCCAGGTGGCAGGGTCACGGGCCAGGTGTTGGCGAAGACCTCGAGCGCTTGCGCCGAGTAGATCTCGAGGATTCGCGAGTCGCGCAGGTGGTGCCAGCGATACGGGTCGGTGAACCCACCGCGCACACCCACCGAGCGGGGCGAAATTTCGGGTGAGGTGATCCACATCGCGTAGAGAAACGCCAGCTTGCGGTTGGCCGCATCCTTCGGGATCACCAGGTTGTTGCCGTAGATGATGGTGTTGCGCCTGACCAGCCGGCCATCGATGCGCGTCCCGGGAATCGGTGCGGCGAAGTACTTGTCACGGATCGGGGAGTTGTCACCATTGAGGAGCTTGGCCGCGGCGATCGTGAACATGGTCGCGAAGGCCTTGCCCTGCATGTAGAAAGGCAGGGTGAAACTGTAGTTGTTCCCATCCTTGTCGATGCCCGGTGGCGAGTAGCTCGCCATCGCGATGTAGCTCTCGGTGGCAGCGATGCCCTGGGGTGAGTCGATCAGCGGACGCATGTTGGCGTCGAACAGCGGCTGATAGGGCAGTTTCATCGAGAGATAGCGCGGCAGCCAGAACATCCACGCACCCTCGGGGTCACGTTCCTCGACGGAGCCGAAGAGACCTTTTTCCGGGCGATGGAAGAAGCGCACGAGGGTCTCGTACTCCTCCCAGGTCTCGGGCACGGCGAGATCGCGACCGGTCGCCTCGCGGAATGCTTGGCGCTCTCGCGGGTCTTCCATCAGGTCCCGACGCAGGTACATCACAATCGGGTCGCCGTCGGCGGGGATCGCGGCGATCCGTTCCCCGAGGTAGGCCTGGAGGTCGGGGCGGATGAACCCGGTGTAGGGGTCGTCGTCGAGGGAGAAGCCGAATTCCTCGAACAGCGGATCCAAATCCTCGATCAGTCCCAGCGGGATCAATTCGGGGAATTCGTGGTTGCGGGCGACGGTCAGGTCGATGTCCTTCGAAGTCGCTATGACCTGCTGGATCGGCAGCTGCGGAATGATGCGCGTTTCCAGAACGATGCCGGTCTGTTGTTCCCACTCGCGCTGCAGTTCGAGATCGTTGCCGAGGTAGGCGTTGACGTTGCCCTGCTTGAACGCGAGGCGCAGCACCGCGTTTGGCTGCACCTCTCCGGAGACGATCAGGTCGCGTACCGCGTCGAGCGCACGCTCGGCCTGCCCCTGAGCGAGGACCGGAGTGAACAGGTCGAGCAGCAGCCAGGAGAACAGGGTGACGACGGCGAGGCCGCGTCGGTAGGGCGCTACGCGACGCCGATCGGGAGCGATCGTCGTGAGCCCTTGGTGGTTCTTCGCCCTGCGTGTGAGGTCATCCATGCGCAGACCCTTATCTGGAGGTGCCTTCATTGGCATGCCCTTGAGTCTTTGAGCTCAAGACTACACGGGTTCGCCGTCTTCGGTAAGTCTGTGAGGGGTCAAGGTCTGTGCCACGCAGCGACAACGAAGGCGCCGGTGGTCGATCCGCTCGACCTGCCGGTCCGTTCCATTGCGCGGGCATCGTGCGGGGGCGTCGTCGCTGTCCGACCTGCGCTGTGCAGGGGAGCGGCCGTGAGGACTTCGCCGGCCGCATGGCTGCTGCTGGCCGGCGTGCTGGTCGGGGCCTCGGGTGTCGTTGGCGGCGCCGAGCGGCAGACCCTCACGCCGCTGGAACCGCGTCCCGACGCGCCCGATTTCGCGAACTTCTGGGCCACCTGGTGCCCGCCGTGCCGCGACGAGCTGCCGTCGATGGAACGGGCCTACGCGCTGCTGGACGCCGCCGGCGTGGCGATGCTCGCGATCAACGTCGGCGAGGACGAGGAGATCGTTTTCCCGTTCACCGCCAACTACCCGGTGACCTTCCCGCTGCTGCTCGATCACGACGGCTCGGTGGTCGCGCAGTGGCCGGTGCGTGGCCTGCCGACCACCTACGTCGTCGATCCCGCGGGGCGCGTCGCCTACCGGGCGATCGGTGGACGTGAGTGGGACGCCCCGGAGCTGCTGCGCCTGGTGCGCGGGCTGGGTTCCGCGCATCAAGTCATCTGCTGCCGGCTCAGCCGGCGAAGCGCAGCCGTTCGCCGCAGGTACGGCACAGGTAGACCGCGCGTCGACGCTGCACGCGATGGTGGCGGGTGGTGGTCAGCTCCTGCGGCTCGGGGCAGCCGCAGCGGTAGGGCCAGCGGCGCTGACGCCAGGCGCTGCTGCGGCTGGTGTCGTATTCGTGGCAGACCCTCGGCTGCGCATCGAGCGCGGCCATCGCCTCGCGCCATGCCGGGCCGTGACCGAGCGCGGCCTCGCCACCACGCCAGCAGGCGAGCAGGTGGGCGACCTCGTGGGCCACGGTGTGCTCGAGAAAGTGTTCCCAGTTCTCGGCGCCGAGCACCGGGTTGAAGCGCAGGACCCCGTCGCGCGGCCATGCCTGGCCCGCGACCTGGCCGCGCAGATCGTGGCGCACCGACCAGCGCCGGGTCCGCCAGCCGGCGGCGCGTGCGCGTGCCATCAGCGACTCGACGCGCGCCTCGATGCGCTCGGGGTGGTAGCCGGGTGGATGCACGCGGGTGGACTTCAGCCGAACGGACCCTGCCCGCCGAGCGGGATGACCGGCACCAGGACCCAGAGCAGCACCGCCAGCGCGCTGATCGCGGCCGCGAGGTTGCGGGCGAGGCGCGCCTGGTCGGCCACCCTGCGACCGATCGCCACGCGCAGCAGCATCGTCACCGGCACGGCGATCGCGATGACCGTCACCTCGAGCAGGTTGGCGAGCGTCTTCTCGGCGGGCCACAGCCAGCTGGCGAGGTTCAGCGCCAGCCACGGTGCGATCAGCAGCGCCTTGTCACCGACCTGCAGGTCGAAGTTCTTGCCCCCCGAGACGTACACCGCCCCCCAGCCCATGCCGGCCGGCACGGCGAACAGCGGATACCAGGTGAACAGGTGCAGCAGCGCTTCCACCCCGCCATTGTAGAGGCTCACGGTGCCGCTTGGCGCGATTTTCGCTCAGGCGGCCGCGCGCGGGCCGGGGGCGTCGGCGAGCCGGATCGCCATCAGGTAGCTGGCCAGGATCAGCAGCGGGATCGCCAGGCTGACCCAGAGTGCGTGGGCGTCGAGCCAGGCGCTGGCCGCCGGCACCAGCAGGCCGAGCAGTGCGCCGAGCGCGACCAGGAAGGTGAGCTTGACGATCACCAGGCCGACGAAGCGCGAGACCACCCGGGCACGGCGGTCGGCGCGCCCGAGCAGCCGCGCGACCCAGAAGCCGTTGAGGCCGTCGGTGAGCGCCATGCCGGCCATGAACAGCAGGCCGAGACCCGCAGCCGCCTGCCATCCGCCGAGGCCCGAGGCGGCCATCGAGAAGGTCGCGGTCAGGGTCAGGGTGTCGAAGGAGAGTGCGAACAGCGCGCCGAGCAGCGCCACGCTGAGCGGGTGGCGCGCGGTCAGCAGCCGCAGCAGCCAGCCGCTGCGCAGCCCGAGCGGGCGCACGGTCTCCTGTGGCGCGGCGGTCAGGATGGCGTGCAGGTTCAGCGCACCGAGCAGGCACAGGACCACGATCGAGAACCCGGTGCCGAAGGCGTCGACCCAGCCGGGGATCAGCCACTGCTCGCTGAGCAGCCCGATGCCGACCGCGACCAGGGTCACCACCGCGCCGTGACCGAGCGAGAACCAGGTGCCGACCCAGCGGGCCAGCCGTGGATTGTCGGAGCTGTTGGCACGGGCGAGGCCGTCGACCGCCGCGATGTGGTCCGCGTCGAGGCCGTGGCGCAGGCCGAGGGCGAACACGACGGCGATCAGGGCGAGGAGGTCGGCGGGCAGCTGGGCCATCGGGTCGGTTTTCCTGGTCGGGCAACCGCTGGTGCGCGGTGGTGCGGGTTAGGAACTTTGGGGAAATCTTCATACAAGCCGCATGCCACAATGCAAGTTATTGTTTTGTATAAGTAGCCGTGTCTGGCAGCGGAAGGAGACCTTCCACGGGCGCGCAGGGATGGTGCCTCGGCGAGGGTGTGGCACCATGGGCGTGCATGCCCAGGCCGGGTCCGGAGGAGAGCACTATGCAGAACGAGGCGCTCGAGGCGCAGGTCGCGGCATTCGTTGCCCAGGGCAAGTTCCACCCGGCGCTCAACGTGGCGTTGTCGGGACTCAATGCCTGCCGTCGGACGGGCGACGCGGAGGGTGTCGGGGAGTGCCTCGGGTTGCTGCGGCGGATCGTCGACGACCTCGAGCAGGCCTGCCGGGCCGAGGGCTGCGCGCCCTGAGCGGGCCGCACGCCACGTGCTACTGTAGCCGCGCGGGCCCTCCGCTGGCGGGGGCGTGGCCAGGGGCCTCGAGATGAGCGGTCACCAGGATTCCCAGGAACCCGAATTCGCCTCCGACAGCTCGGCCGAGTGGCACGACACGGCCGGCCCGGAGGGGCTCGACGAGTCGACCTGGATCGATGTCATCCGCAAGATGGACCAGGTCTACACCGACCTGCTTCGCTACCAGGTCGAGCTCGAGGAGAAGAACCGCGCCCTCGAGGAGACCCAGCAGTTCATCGACAACGTGCTCGGCTCGATGTCCGACATCATGGTCGTCTGCGATCGCAACGGCGTGATCCTCGAGGTCAACCAGGCGCTCTGCGCGATGGTCGGCGAGCCTTCGGCGGCGCTGACCGGCCGCGCGGTGGCCGAGCTGTTCGCCGACGACGCCTCGCAGGCCAAGGCGCGCGATATCCCGGGGCGGCTGCGCGATGCCGTCATCGAGGAGTGCGAGGTGCAGCTGCGCGGACGCCACGGCAGCGTCCTGCCGGTCGCGTTCAACTGCAGTCCGCGCCACGACGCCGCCGGCCACTACGTCGGGCTGGTGATGATCGGCCGTTCGGTCGGCGAACTGCGCCTCGCCTACCGCGAGCTGCGTAGCGCCCACGAGCAGCTCAAGCAGGCGCAGCAGCAACTGGTCCACTCCGAGAAGCTCGCCTCGCTTGGCCGACTGGTGGCCGGCGTGGCGCATGAGCTCAACAACCCGATCAGTTTCGTGCTCGGCAACGTGCATGCGCTGCGCCGCTACCTGAAGCGACTCGAGGAGTACCTGGCCGCCGTGCACGACGGCAGCGACGCGGGGCAACTCGAGGAGCTGCGCCGCCGCCTGCGCATCGATTTCATGCTCGACGATCTCGACCCGCTGCTCGACGGCACCATCGAGGGCGCCGAGCGTACCCGCACCATCGTCGACGGTCTCAAGCGCTTCTCCGCGGTGGATCGTGACGACGACGCGCCGTTCGACCTGGTCGAGGTGGTCGAGCGCGCGGTGAACTGGGTCAGCAAGGCGGCACGGGCCGAGATCGCCATCGATCTCGCGCTGCCCGAGACGCTGCCCGCGCGCGGCAGCGCGATCCAGCTCCAGCAGGTGGTCACCAACCTGGTGCAGAACGCCATCGACGCCATGGCCGATGGCAGCGAGCCGCGCCTCGCGGTGCGTGCGGTCCACGCCGACGGGTTCGCCGAGGTCGCGTTCCACGACCGCGGCCCCGGCATGAGCGACGAGGTGCTCAACCGCCTGTTCGATCCCTTCTTCACCACCAAGCCGATCGGCGAGGGTACCGGTCTCGGCCTGTCGATCAGCTACGGCATCGTCGAGCGCCACGGCGGCCGCCTCTCGGCGCGCAATCACCCCGACGGCGGCGCGGAGTTCCTGCTGCGCCTGCCCGTCGCTCCAGCCCGCGACGACTGACCTCGATCGGTAAGTAACTTACCGATTTGGCTCCTTAACGGAAGGAGATCTTCCGTTTTGTAGCGCTTGCCGCGCCCCGCAAGTGATTGATCCAGGTCAATATAAAAAAATCGCAGGGGTTGGCACGCCTCTTGTTATGGATAGCGGCATGCGGGACGACGTGGAGCGTCGTTCCGTCCGGAAACGGCCCCACCCAAGAGGGTCGGCCCCGGTCGCGGCGCCGCGGTGCGCCGTGCGCAGGCAAGCCCAATTCAGACACGAGGTAGGTAGGTCATGGAACTCGAGCAGATCCCGCATCGCCTGGGCATCACCCGGCGTGAATTCATGAAATTCTGCACCGGCGTGGCCGCGACGATGGGGCTCTCCGGCGGCGCCGCCATCAAGATGGCGCACGCGGTGGCCAACCCACGTCGCCCGGCGGTGATCTGGCTCTCCGGCCAGCAGTGCACCGGCTGCACCGAGACGCTGCTGCGCTCGCACCACCCGACGCTCGAGACGCTGATCCTCGACATGATCTCGCTCGACTACAACGAGACGCTGAGCACTCCGGCCGGCAACCTGGCCGAGGAGGCGCGCCACGCCTCGATGAAGGAGAACTGGGGCAAGTACCTGCTGATCGTCGACGGCTCGATCCCGACCGCCGACGGTGGCGTCTACTGCAAGATCGCCAACCGCACCATCGCCGAGCACGTCGCCGAGGCCGCCGAGGGCGCGGTCGCGGTGATCGCGATGGGCTCCTGCGCGGCGTGGGGCGGCATCCCGTCGAGCGACCCGAACCCGACCCAGGCACGCAGCGTCCAGGAGCTGATCCAGGGCAAGACCTCGCTGCAGCCGGCGAACCTTGCCGCGATCAGCGGCAAGCCGATCATCAACATCCCGGGCTGCCCGCCGAATCCGCACAACGTGCTGTCGGTGGCGCTGCACTTCGTCACCTTCGGCACCCTGCCGGAACTCGACGAGGAGAACCGGCCGAAGTTCGCCTACGGGCGCCTGATCCACGAGAACTGCGAGCGCCGCCCGCACTTCGACGCCGGCCGCTTCGCCATCGAGTTCGGCGACGAGGGCCACCGCAAGGGCTGGTGCCTCTACAAGCTCGGCTGCAAGGGGCCGATGACCTACGCCAACTGCCCGGCAATCGAGTTCGGCGACGTCGGCGGCGGCGCCTGGCCGATCGGTGTCGGCGCACCCTGCTTCGGCTGCACCGAGAAGGGGGTCGGCTTCACACGCCCGATCCACTCGCTGGCCGACGTCAAGACCCACGCTCCGGCGAATCCCTTCCCGGATGTCAACCAGCCGGTCGGCGAGGGGGCGAGCGCGGGCGCGGCCGCGCTGCTCGGCGCGGTCGGTGGTGCGATCATCGGCGGCGGGGTGATGGCCTCGCGCAAGCTCGCCCAGGCCGACGAGGCCGGGTCCGAAGACAGCCAGTCCAAGGAGTGAGGGCCAGCCGATGAAACGCAGGGACTTCCTCAAGGCCGCCGGGGGTGGCGCGCTGGTCGCGGCGACCACGAGCGGCACCGCCCAGGCTCGGCCGAACAAGGAGCCGCCGGCCAACGCCGTCGGCATGCTCTACGACTCGACGTTGTGCGTCGGCTGCCAGGCCTGCATGACCGAGTGCAAGAAGATCAACGGCATGCCACCCGAGCAGGCGCTCGGTGACGAGATGTGGGATTCGCCGGCCGATCTCTCCGAGAAGACGCTCAACATCATCAAGCTCTACCGCGACGGCGACGGCTCGGTGAAGGACCGCGAGACCGACGGCTTCGCGTTCGTCAAGCGCCACTGCCAGCACTGCGTGGACGCCGGCTGCGTCTCCGTCTGCCCGGTGACGGCGATGCGCAAGGACGCGAAGACCGGCATCGTCACCCACCACGAAGACGTCTGCATCGGCTGCCGCTACTGCGTCTACGCCTGCCCCTACAACGTCCCCAAGTACGAGTTCAGCAAGGCCGACGGGCAGATCCGCAAGTGCCAGTTCTGCAACCAGGCCGGCGTCGAGCGCATCGACCAGGGGCTGTTGCCGGGCTGCGTCGAGGTCTGCCCGACCGGGGCCTCGCTGTTCGGCACCTACGCCGACCTCAAGGCCGAGGCCGAGCGGCGCGTCGCGCTGCAGCCGGGCGAGAACACCGTCTACCCACGCGGCATGCTCAACCCGGGCAGCGGCGGCTACGCCCAGCCGGGACTGCCGCCGCACGAGAAGCCGGCGCCGCAGTACCAGCCGGAGGTGTTCGGCGACGCCGACGATTCGGGCGGTACCCAGGTGCTGCACATCGCCGCGGTGCCGTTCCAGAAGCTCGGCCTGCCCGATCTCCCCGAACGCTCCGTTGCGGCACGCTCGGAGACCGTCCCGCACACCATCTACGGTGGCGCGGTGCTGCCGATCGCGGCGCTGGCCGGTCGGGTCTACGCCGCACGGCGCAGCACGGTCGGCAATCAGGAGGGTGAAGACAGCACGGGAGGGCAGCCGTCATGAGCCAGCATCAACCCGTCGGCGGCCGCGTTCTGACCCTGCCGGTGCTGATCTTCGGCACCCTGTTCCTGGTCGCGCTGTGGATCCTCGCCCAGCGTTTCGCGTTCGGCCTGGGCGCGGTCACCAACCTCAACAACGGTTACCCGTGGGGCGTCTGGGTGGTCTACGACATCGTCATCGGCACCGCGTTCGGCTGCGGTGGCCTGGCGCTGGCGCTGACCGTCTACGTCATGAACCGCGGCGAATACCACCCGCTGGTGCGTCCGGCGGTGCTGGCGAGCCTGTTCGGCTACGCGCTCGGTGGCGCCTCGGCGTTCTTCGACATGGGCCGCTACTGGAACTTCTACAACATCTTCATCCCGAGCAACATGAACCTGGGCTCGGTGATGCTGGAGGTCGGTCTGTGCGTGTTCGCCTACGTCATCATCCTGGCGATCGAGGCGGCACCGCCGGTGCTCGAGAAGTTCGGCATGAAGAGCGCGCTGGCGAAGCTCAACCGGGTGCTGTTCGTGGTCATCGCGCTCGGCGTGCTGCTGCCGCTGATGCACCAGTCGTCGCTCGGCTCGCTGCTGATCGCGGCCGGCGACAAGGTGCACCCGCTGTGGCAGGCCAACGAGATGCTGCCGCTGCTGGCGCTGGTCTCGGCGATCGCGATGGGTTTCTCGATCGTGATCTTCGAGGCCTCGCTGTCGGCGCTCGGCCTCAAGCACCCGCTCGACAAGCCGCTGCTGGCGAGCATGGCGCCGATCATCGTCGGCCTGCTGGCGGTGTTCCTCGCGGTGCGCTTCGGTGAGCTGCTGCTGGCCGGCAAGCTGGGCTATGTGTTCTCCAGTGGCGGCCTGAGCCTGGCGTTGCTGGTCGAGACG
>Ga0181593_10003147_pt1 | contig 15185 bp, 15 predicted proteins | sample 071ome_19_FD_133756 | JGI IMG/M metagenome (GOLD analysis project Ga0181593, IMG submission 133756) | Coastal salt marsh microbial communities from the Groves Creek Marsh, Skidaway Island, Georgia - 071413AT metaG (megahit assembly) | ecosystem: Environmental > Aquatic > Marine > Intertidal...
AGTGTTTATAATGTTGAGTTTAAGGATATCAATTTCAAATCTCGATATTTCTCAGCGCCTTGGTGGGGTAGAGGAGAGGCCATCTCATTCACGGCTATACCAAGATCAGAAAACTCAACAATTGGTAAAATACACGATATAAAAGTTTCAAATATTGTTGCTCATACCGAAAATAGCGTTCGTATTAATGGGACCGATGAAAGTCGCATTTCTGATATCGAATTTGAAAATGTTCATATGACCATGAATAAAGAGACCAAATATCCAGGTGGTTTATTTGATAACCGACCAACGACTAAATATGATGATATAGAGATACACGGTAACCCTGGGTACAGTATTCGTCATGCAGATAATATTCGTCTGAATAATTGCAGTATACATTGGGGAGAGAACCGTCCTGATTACTATACACATGCTTTAGAGGCGAAAAATGTAAGTGGTCTCAGGTTAAACAATTTTAATGGGCAATCGGCACACTCTGATAAATATGATGCTTTAAGCTTTAATAATTCGTAATAGATGATACTCAAAGAGTACCATCTGTACCTTTAGATCATAGTGTTAGGTAGCCCGATTATAAGTACGCACTAACGGAGTTAATATGGATATTTTGGTTATGATATCAGTTGCGAGTACCATGTTCTTGATTGGTTTCTTTGCCGGGCAAGCCCAAAAACAGTTCGAGCTAAAAAACACTCAAAAAAACTACGAACAAGGCCTTTATGAGGGGGCGCAAATAGCCTTGGAGCTTATGGATAAGCATATGAAGGGGGGGCTGACCTCGGTGCTGGATTGGGAAACGGCGCAGCGATTATTGCGAGAGCAAATGAGTCGAAATTAACCGGATAGTGAAGATTCGGTTTGTTATATTGCAGTAAATAACCAAATAAAAAGGGGAGGGAATCATGACTAAAACCCTCAATCGAACAAGCTTTTTAACCCCGTTCGTGATACTATTACTGGCTACGGTCCTAACAGCTGGGAGTAGTTTAGCCATATGGGCACAGGGCGTCACCGAATCAAATGTGGCCGCTGCTAAAAAAGATGGTCTCAGCGCTACTGAGCTGATACAGCGGATGGACAGCAAATTAAGAGGGGCGCAATCTCGGGCCGATATTACCATGACCATTGTGCGTCCAAGTTGGGAGCGTTCGATCCGAATGAAAACCTGGAGCTTGGGTACAGAGTATTCGATGATTCTGATTACCGAACCCGCTCGAGATCAAGGAATTGCTTACCTCAAAAGAGACAATGAAATCTGGAACTGGGTTCCCAATATTGGAAGAACCATTAAGCTTCCGCCATCGATGATGATGCAATCATGGATGGGATCAGATTTTACCAATGATGATTTGGTGCGAGAAAGTTCGGTGGTGACCGACTACACCCATAGCTTTGGGGAGGATGCCAACATTGATGGGTATCAGACCTATCAGGTCATTCTAACGCCTAAACCCGATGCTCCGGTAGTCTGGGGGGAGGTGCGCACTTGGGTGACTCGGGAAGAATATATTCAGCTCAAGACCGAGTTTTACGACGAGGAAGGGTATTTAGTATCCACGATGCAGGCTTCTGAAATCAAAGATTTTCAAGGTAGAAAATTGGCATCCCGCATGGAAATGATTCCGCTGGATGAACCCGGGAACAAAACGATTTTAACCTACAACGATCTGTCTTTTGAGGAAGCCATCACCGAATCGTTTTTTAATGTGCAGCAGATGAGAAGATTGCGCTAAAAAGCACCACCAAAAAAACACCCCTTAACAAGCACCTATGAACCCTAAAAAACCCTATAACTCTCACCATATAAAAGCAGGTGCTTGGTGAACGGCCTACTCATTCATATGGCTTGGAGGAATGTTTGGCGCAACCGTCGTCGCACCCTCATCACCATGGGAAGTATTATAATGGCTGTGATGCTCTCATCGGTCATGGTATCTATGCAACAAGGGCAATACGATCAAATGATCGATCAAACCGTGGGTTCATTTACAGGGCATGCTCAAATTATGAATCCTTCTTTTCGGGTTGAACCGAGTCTTGACCACAGCCTCAAAATCACCGACAGCCTAGTTCAATCCCTTACTCGTACGCCAGAAATTGCCCAAATAATCCCAAGAATAGATTCCTATGCATTGGCAGCAGGTCCCCAGCGAACCCAAGCCGGTATGGTGATAGGAATTGATGTAGAGGCGGAAAAATACCTAAGCAAGCCCGACCAACATATCACGGCTGGCCGATATTTTTTGGATAATTCCGAACACGGAGTACTCATTGGTTCGGGTTTAGCCCAGCGGCTCAATGTAAACATAGGAGATTCATTGGTACTGATGAGCACGGGATACCGAGGCCTAACAGCGGCAGATCTGATACCCATTACTGGGATTTTTAGTTTTGGTTTACCCGATTTGAACAATCAAATCATGTATATACCCATACATACGGCGCAGTACTTTTACGGCCTAGACGGGCAAGTAAGTTCAATCGCCTTACTCACCCATAACAGTAAAGATGTTTCGGCTGTAACTACTGAGCTTAATACCCATTTACCGGCATCCCTTCAGGCCTACGACTGGATGAGCCTAGTGCCCGAATTGGTGCAAGCCATTCAAGCCGATAGAGGCAGTGGGTTCATTGTTCTTTTGGTGCTCTATATGGTGGTAGGATTTGGCATTTTTGGTACCATCCTAATGATGACCGCAGAGCGCCGGTATGAATTTGGAGTGCTGTTGGCCATTGGCACTTCTCGTGCCCGTATTGCCGGGATGTTGATTTTGGAAATGGTGATGCTCACTTTTTTTGGCACCTTGGCCGGTATGTTAGCGGCCTTTCCCGTCATGCTCTATTTTCATTGGTATCCCCTTTCCTTTAGTGGCGAGGCGGCAATGGCTATCGAAGAATACGGAATGGAGCCTTTTATTCGGTTTAGTATAGATCCACAGTTATTGATGAATCAAGCATTCATCGTTGGAGTGATAACCCTGCTTATCTGTTTGTATCCCTTGCTCCACACACGAAAATTGGAACCTGTTTCAGCCATGCGATCATGAACCGATTCTTAGCCCTTTTTCATCTGAGTTGGAAGAATGTTTGGCGCAATCGAAGCCGAAGCTTAGTGGTGATTATGGCAGTTGCCCTAGGGGTAGGGGCGGGATTGTTCATGTCGTCCTTCATGTACGGGATGATCATGCAGCTAACCAAAAGCGAGCTCAACAACTATTTGAGCCATATTCAGATTCATCATGAGCAATTTGAAGAAGAGCCTCTTGCCGAATATAGCCTTCCCAATATGGAAGTGATCGACATGCGTTTGTCCCAAGATCCTATGGTACAACAGTGGGTACCTCGAACCATTGCAACCGGTTTGGCGTCGAGTTCAACCGGTTCTTTTGGGGTTCAGATCAATGGTGTTCACCCTCATCAAGAACTCGCCATAAGCGAATTACCTAATTTTCTGGTTGAAGGGTCCTATGCCGAAGGCGGTCTTATCGACGGTCCGCGAAATCCTATTGTAGTTGGTAAACCCTTGGCGAAGCGATTAAACCTAAAGCTTAGATCCAAAGTTGTTTTAACTACTCAAGACGTGGAGGGAGAATTAACGGCATCGGCCTTTCGGGTGGTAGGAATACTTTCTTCACCCAATGCTAATTTCGATGAAACGCAGGTTTTTATTCCCGCACATCGCTTACAGGATTTATTACGGGATTCTACGGCGGTTCATGAAGTGGCTATTCGGTTGAATGATTTTCGAGCGGCGGATTCACTTGCCTTGGTTTTACAGGAAGATTTCGGGTCCCCCTATATCGCCGAAAGCTGGGGGGATTTATCTCCTACTCTGCGGTACTCCGATTCCATGATTGGCACGATGCTCTACATCATTATGGGCATTATTCTCATTGCGCTTAGCTTTGGGATCATAAATACCATGCTTATGGCGGTGCTAGAGCGAGAATCGGAATTAGGTATGCTCATGGCCATTGGGCTCAATCCCCCGAGAACATTCTTGATGATTTTGATGGAAAGTATCTTTTTAGCCATGATTGGAGCCCCATTTGGATTGTTTCTAGCTTGGCTGGGAATAGGAGCGTTGGCCGACCGAGGAATTGACCTTGGTGCCTTTGCGGAAGGCATGAGTGAGTATGGATTTGGGACCGTGATTTATCCGGAAATGGAACCTGTATTTTATCTGCAAGTGAGCGTGCTCATTTTCATAACCACCGTAGTAGCCTCTCTATTTCCTGCATGGAAAGCCCTTAAACTTTTACCTATAGAAGCCATTCGAAATCATTAACCTAAGCCGTATGTCTGTAATTAACGTACATCACCTCTATAAAACCTACGACCCTGACAAAGTGCCCGTTCATGCTTTAAATGGGGTGAATCTATCCATTGAGGAAGGAGAATTTACGGCCATCGTGGGTCCCTCAGGTTCCGGAAAAACGACCCTTTTAAATGTTATTGGTGGTTTGGATGTACCTACTAAGGGTACGGTTGAGATTAGAGGGGTAGATGTCTTTGGCCTCTCCTCGAAAGATCGGGTCGATTTTCGGTTACATCACATCGGCTTTGTTTTTCAATCCTACAATTTAATACCTGTACTTTCTGCTGCTGAAAATGTGAGTTTTATATTGCAAATGCAGGGTTTGGATGCCAAAGAGTGTACTCGTACGGCTGAAGCATTACTCGAGCGAGTGGGCCTTCAGGATAAGCTTAACAAACGGCCTTCGGAGCTTTCGGGAGGGCAGCAGCAACGAGTAGCGGTTGCCCGAGCTTTAGCATCCAAGCCAGATTTTGTATTGGCAGATGAACCCACTGCCAACCTAGACTCTAGCTCGGCGACGGCGCTATTAGATCTTATGTTGGAACTAAACCAGCAGGAAGGCACCACCTTTATTTTTTCTACCCACGATCAGCGGGTGATGGACCGTGCTAAGCGTATCATCACCTTGGTCGATGGTGCCGTAACTGAAGATCTTTCGATCGAACAAGAAAAGTCCACGAAATAAGACTAGTCAATGAAGCCAGACAAGTTCGTTCAACTTTCTCTGTTGGGATTGGCTCTGCTAGTTGGTGACACGCCCATGCAGGCTCAAGAGTATGATCGCAAAGGGTATATCAAAGAGCTGGCGAGTCTAGCGGTTTCCAATGATGGTCAAGAACTACACTACGACAACATCCTGCATCATCGACAGGAAAACCGATGGGAATGGCAAAAAAGCTATGATCAAGGGCTAAGCCTTCAGTTAGATCTTAGGACCCGCCTACTTTCCGGTTACTCCATTAAAAACACGCCGGGATATGCTCAGATATTGGAACAAGATCCGGGCTTTTTCGACATGAGTTGGGTGCTCGCAGAAGCCGATAACAGCCTGCTGCATTCGACCATTGATCGCTTACAGCTGAGTTATTTTAACGGACCGTGGGATGTTCGAATAGGCAGGCAGCGGTTGAATTGGGGGCAATCCATGGTTTGGAATCCGAATGATTTGTTCAACACCTACTCTTTTTTGGATTTCGACTATGAAGAGCGTCCGGGAACCGATGCCCTATCGGTGAATTATAGTTGGGATTTTGCCTCCAGTTTTTCGGTGGGATTTGCGCCCGCTCAAGAGCCCGATGAGTCGGTGATAGCGTTTATGCTTAGGGAACATTGGCGATCCTACGACTGGCAGATTATTTCAGGCAGGTACAAACATGATTGGGTCATGGGTATCGGTTGGACAGGCCCATTAGTCAATGCGGGTTTTCATGGAGAGCTCTCGTACTTCTGGCCTCACGAAAGTGGCCTAATAGCTTCTCTTGCCGATGGATTACTTGCTACCAGCGCAGGTTTTGATTATCTGTTTGAAGGAGGGTGGCATCTAAATACTGAACTATTATACAACGATATAGACACCGATGGTCTTACGGCTGGGCAGCTGTTTGCAACCCCTTCACCCAAGCAGCTTTTCATCGAAAAAACGGGGTATTTGGTTCAGACCGCGAATTTAATCAATCCACTCTTGAACGCTTCGGTCGGGCTAATGGGTAGTTTTAATGAATCCCTCTTTATCCTCTTTCCACAGCTTAGTTATTCCTTAAGCGATCGCGTAGATGTGCTTTTATTAAGCTATTTGCTAAAAGGTTCTGCGTTGGAGTCTAATATTTCAACCCCCAACCAATTTTTTATTCGAATAAAATACTCATATTAGGCGAGCGTAATGGACGAGCAGAAACGCATTGAAAAGCCATAAAAAACCATAACGACCACGACTACCGCAATAACGACGACTACCACAATACCAACTACAATGATGACGACTACAACTATGAAAAGAAATATCCGTCAACTACTTTTCACCACCCTGTTCAGCCTATTTTTCGTAGGCACAAGTGTTGGGCAAATTCGAGAACAAGGCCCCGTTGGAACTCCCGAGATTAGGCCTCTTCCTAATGCCCTTCCCGAGTCGGTGGGCATGTCTAGTGAGCGTTTAGCGTACATCGATTCCATGATTACTCGTGCGATTGATGCCGAACAAATTCCAGGAGCCGTGGCGCTGGTTATGCGCAATGGTTACTTGGTCTATGAAAAAGCTTTTGGCATTGCTAATCCCCGTTCCGATGAATACTTGCGAACCGATCATATTTTTCGGATTGCCTCTCAGACCAAGGCCATTACCTCTACCGCAGTCATGATACTTTGGGAACGTGGCTATTTTCGCTTAGATGATCCGGTAGCCAATTATATTCCCGCCTTCAAAAATCCAACCGTACTGGTCGATTTTAATGAAGATGATTCGACCTATACAACCCGACCGGCCGCATCACCCATTACCATAAGGCATTTATTAACGCATACTTCAGGGTTGGGATACGGGATTATCGATGCCGACGCTCGGATGCGAAAAATCTATCAGAAAGCCGGGGTCGTTGATCTGTTTACCACAGACAATACGAGTATTAAAGCAAGTGTAGAGCGTCTCGCCCGTCTTCCCTTACATCACGATCCAGGAACCAAATTCACCTATTCGGAAGGCTTAGATGTCTTGGGTTATCTGGTTGAGGTGATTACGGGCCAACCCTATGATCAATTTCTACGCGAGGAGTTATTTGAACCTCTCTTGATGAAAGACACCCAATTCTATCTACGTCCGGCTCAATACAAGCGCTTGGTTTCTGTTCAAACCAAAGATGACGCGGGCAATTGGATCGACTACACCGGCCATCCCGATGGATACTATGACGCCGATTACCCTAAAGAAGGGGCCAAACGATTTTTTAGCGGCGGAGCAGGCCTAAGCAGCACCGCTCAGGATTATGCTCGTTTTCTTCAGATGTACCTAAACGGGGGAGTATTCAATGAGCATCGCATCCTCAGTCCTACGACCATCGATTTAATCATGACCAATCAAACCGGGGAACTATTTGGTAATGGTAAGGAATACCATGGATTAGCTTTTGGGGTAACTACCCCGCGAGGATTTGCCGAAGGCGTTCGAGGCAGTGCAGGTACCTTCGATTGGGGAGGATATTTCAATACGCAATACTATGCCGATCCAGAATTGGGGCTTATTGGCATAATTATGAAACAAACGCGGCTGATTCCGGGTGAGCCTACAGGGCAGCTACTGCGCCAAATTATTGCGGCCTCAGTAGTCGAAAAATAATTAGATAACATTGGCTTTACATTTTGTTAACAATTTGGTAACATTAGGCAAAATGTTATCTCTATGTATAAAAATTACTACAAATACGGATTCGAACACTTCATCAACAAGAATTTGTTGGGTTTGAAGAAACCTGATACCAAAAAACGGGTATTTTATTTAACTATATTATTAGGAGTCATTCTTACAGGCATTATGATCTAATGCGTTTAGAGTGATTCTCACTAATAATGATCAGCATACCCCTTGAAATTACTTGTAAACTCAGTACTGTTTGTACTGCTTACTACCGTTACGTTTGCCCAAAATCCAGGGCTTATTAGTTATCATAACTTCAGTTCTCAGTTTGAAATAGGTCTATTTGAGCCTGTTAAAACCTCATCCATCGTTTATCTAGATTATAATAGATACGAGGAACCGGAAATCTTTTTCGTAGAACAGACTTTTTCCAATCGAGTATATAAAAAAGGAAATTGGTCTGTAGACGCTCGATTTACTTATAGGAGATATCGTCCTTTTAAGGAGGAAGCTACGAACGAATTTAGACCAACGACCGTAGTAAGCTTCCAGCAAAGTCGACTTAAGTACCGAATTGTACATGGGTTTCGTTTTGAACAACGATTTCGTGAAACCTACAGTAATCGGTGGCGCTACAAACTGGATTTGAACCTTAATGAATCAACTTCAAAGTTATTTCCATTGAAATGGAGTAATGAGTTTTTGTACGATTTTAATTCTAGTAGAAAGAATTATGAAAACAGGTTTCGTTTTCAACTCCAACAAGATGTGTTTGGAACCGGTTTAAGAGTTAGCCTTGAGCATAGATCCAAGAATCTATTTTCAGAAAATAAACTCCAGCACCTGCTTGTGCTTCGAACCGATTATTCCTTCTAGTTACCGAGATATTTTATAGGGTGATTCCGCCGTTGTATTCCTCAGTTTTGATCCAAGCACCAACAAAGTGTCCATACTTTCTCCAGCCTACGAAGGTTTGGCCCATGTGGATGTTCGTATCACCGATCCTGATGGAGAAGTGCTTGAGTTCACCATTGTGTTGGCCATTGGCATGGTTACCAGTAATGAGGACCTCACGGAAGAGCCTAAGTCCTTCACACTCCAACAAAACTATCCGAACCCTTTCAACCCGAGTACACATATTCAGTATTCGTTGCCCGAGGCTACTCAAGTCCGACTCGAGGTCTTTAACAATGTGGGCCAGAAGGTGGTAACGCTTGTGAATGCTCGGCAATCGGCAGGGGAGTACACCGTGCGATTCGATGCCTCTGGAGTTTCGAGCGGGATTTATCTGTATAAAATCACGACACCAGCCTTTTCACAAACCAAGAAAATGTTGCTGATTAAATAAGCTGGCAAATAGGTGTGAAGAATTTGAATTGAATACTGCTCATTACACTGACCTATAAGGTTATGGTATCAATAAGCCCCTTCAGGAATGGAGGGGTTTTTTTGTGTAAGGCATGCGGCTTATTTCACCAAGGTCATCTTTTGAATTTGGCTAAAACTGGCCGTCCGCAACTCATAAAAGTAGACCCCAGAAGCCAGCTCATCTCCCCGAAAGGTGACCTGATGATAACCCGCTGGTTGCACCTGGTTCACCAACTCCGAAATCAAACGGCCCGTGATATCATACACCAAGAGTTGAACCCTTTCCGAAGCAGCTATTCGATACGAAAGAGTTGTACTCGGGTTGAAAGGATTCGGGTAATTAGGCAGCAACTCAAAATGAGGCACTTCCTCGATTTCAGAGGTCACTCCTAGGGGTTCTACCCGTAACCAAAAACGATAGTTATCGGAAGATTTGGCTTTCCACTGAACCGCTGGATGCTGTAAAGCAGCAAGGGGATTTTGCTTGGCTTGGGTAGAGGTCGCACTGCTAAAGCGATACTCTTTTTGTTCTCGTAGGTCGATAATGGTTTCGTTTTCCACGTCCTCTAGAACTATTCGCAGCGAAGTAGGAACCTGATCCAGTCCCGACCATTCTAGGCTAAAATCCTGCTCGGGGCTCATATTTTGGAGAGCGAGCGGGATTCTAACGGTCTCCATTAGGTCGTAAGGAATGGATTCAACCGATTTGAATGCATTATTGTGGGCAAATGAAAGAATGGCGTACTGGGGGAGTAGGGGGGTGAGCTTTCCAAAATCGTAGGTGTCATAGTCCAGACTTGCATTTTCTCTAAGCGATAAGCGGATGGATTCGTCTCGGGTTGAAGCTGAACTGAGCACCATATTCACATCGGCCGACGGTTGGTTAGCGATCACTTTGGAGAAGTAGCCATTGTGTCGCCGTCGGGTCACCTTTCCACCGGTAGGAATGGTGATGGACGTTACATTCGCATCGGATGTTTGCACCCAAAAGGCCTGCCAAGAGGGGATGATGTATCCAGCGGTATTGTTTCCTGTGTTGATAATCGTGCGATCAACAGCCGAGTAGGTACCTATTTCATCACTCCAGAAGGCAATATTGGCCTGAATGTCACCCCCGATTGCGCGAATGCTATCAGTCTCTAAATTCGTAGTGAAAGGATTACCAACCAGAGTATATAAATTCGAGGCTCCAGAGTTTATGTTCAAAGTTACATCACTGGTAATTTGCGTGCCTTGGGCATCTAGATCGAGTGGTAAGGGTCGGCTGCCATTTACTGAGTTGTTAAACACATAGACGGCAAGACCAGTCCCATTGGGGAGGGTAGTGGTCATGCTGGAGGGCACTTCAAACAGACCGGATTCATCATAGGTATATACATTGGGATTAGCATCCGAGTCATTTCCACCGGTCACGCCTTGGATGGCCACATCGTCGCTGATATCTGAAAGAGTGGGCTGATCATAAGGGATGGAAATGAGCCTCCATCCGGCATTCCCTCGAAGCTTACGTGTACTGGTGGGGCAGGTTCCCCAAGCCGGCTTGTTGGCTTCATCTAGGCTTGTGTTACTAGCGAAGCCATTTTCCGCCGTTGCAAATTGAGATACACACCAATTACTGAGGTCGAAGTTTAGTATAGTGTTGTCGAGCATATTATCCATGTTCTCGGCATTACTCACATTCCATCCAGAAATATCTTGATTGAAAAAACCGTTACCATTGAACATTGATCCAAAGGTAAATACAGCGCCCACATCCCATCCGCTGATATCTCCGTTAAAGTTGTTACTTTTGAACATATGATTCATTTGAGTCACCTGGCTTACGTCCCAATTGCTCAGGCTAAGACTGCTCAAGTCCGCTCCATTATCTCGGAATAAACTGGCCATACTAGTAACCGAACTCACGTCCCAATTATTGATATTAGGGGCGTAAAAGGCATTCCGAAACATGGAAAAGAGATTGGTTACCGAGCTTACATCCCAGGTCGAAATGTCGGGGGTAAGTCCGGGATAAACTGCGCTGCTGTGACCAACTCGAAACAGATTGTTCAGGGCGGTCACTCCACTGATGCAACTTTGCTCGAGTTGGGTTTGGTTAAGAGAACCACCCGTAATTTCGGCTTCGGAACGTTTGGTGTAGGTGATCCCGTCAAGGGTACCCGTGTCACCAACCGTGGCATTGGTACACTTGACAATTCCATTGGAATAGAGTTCGAAATCTCCATCGGTTTCACTTACTGTTTGGGCTGAAAGAGCGCTGGATAGGGTAAAGGAAAGAGCGGTGAGCCATAGAAAAAAGGCAATCAGGTGTTTTAACATCGGTATAATAACTGTCTTTTTAGCGCACTCAGGTATGTGTGCTTCGATCTACTTCAGGTTCTGTTTTTTCAAAAGTTGAGAAAATTTAGGGCATTGAGCGCTATTCCTCAAATAATTTCCACCTTTCAATCCTTACTTAACTTCTCGATCATCCGAAGCACTTGCAGATCACCATACCCATAGATGGCTTCACGGCGACAAAATTCCTGAAACACCGTTCCAAATTTGGGGGATTCGTTATGCTCGGCTTCCCATTCGCCAATAATGGTTCTAAGGCTTTCCATTGGGCGTCCTAAACTGCCCTCATTTGGCTGCCGATCTAGGTGAGCTTGTACAGCATCCGAGACAAATGGAAACCAGCTTCTTAAGCTATGGGCAATTTCCACCAAACTGCTCGAATCTTCTCGGGCGTAGCATTCCCAAAGCTCGGCGAAGAGCGAAAGTTGCTCGGGCGTGAGGCGGTGGCGCTGTTCAAAAGCTTCATAAAGTTCATGAGCAGGTAGGGCGTTAAAGCTATAAGGACTGCGGGGGCCTGGTTCGACAAGAAAGACATGTGGTTCTTCTACATATTCACGTAATAACCATGCCACAAACCACAGGTTTACCTGGCAGAAAAGGTCGCGTTCGAACCACAGACAAATGACCGATTTTTTTGGAATCTGTCTCATTTTATCAAACTCCGAGCGACTTATCTCCTGATAGCGACTATCGGTTAGTTCGGGGTCTAGTTCGGCTAGAAATTGACTACGCTTTTTATAAAAAACCCTTAGATCGCTAAGCGAATCAGACACGGGCCCATCCATTAAGCATTCGCGCACAATGAGGAGCTCCCCGGGTATTTGGCCCGCCAGGAGCCCCTCTAGCACGTGCTTTAAACCATCGCCATTGAGTATTTGAATAATCGCCCTATTGTACAGGTAGCATAGTGCAGGTCTGTTAGTTCCTTGGCACTGCGCGCGGACTATTCCTCGCCGGTATTCAAATGGTTTTTCCTCATCAGGGCCGATTCCTTCGAATTCATCCAAGTATTGCAGAAGTTGGTTCGAATCCCCATGTATATAATAGAGTTCGCCCCTAACCATTCCTTTCATATTTTTTTCAAAAAAAACAGCAGGATATTCTCCGAGGTCAAAAACAGCACCAGGGATACTTGCAGGGCCGATTAGAGTCGCATGTTTACGAAGCATTTGGGCGGCTTCGTTGTCATATTTCGACTGAAGTAGGCCATAAACAAAAATATTTTGGGGATTCATGAGAGCGAAGAATTAGTCATAGTTCGGGACCATACAAAGTAAAACCCCTAATCGGGATGCTACCCAATCTTACACAAAATTAGGAAATTTCAATTCATCCTTCATTTCGGTATGAAATATTGCGGTAGTCGAGCTTGCGTGAGGCGGAATAAGCCAAGTCCAATCTCCAGTCACCTCTCGCCCCGCGGCTTCTTCCTGATCCATAAATTTCATGAACTGATCCACCGCAGAATGTCGATCGACCATGGTAGCTTGAGCAGCTTCAAAAGAGTAATAAACAGCCTCATTCAGAACGGTTAGAGCTTTTTCTTTCCAAAAAGGAGAGGATCTATCGAGTTCAAGGTAGTCTGCAATCAAAGGCAGGGTATTATAGCGATGTTTATCCCCGAAATTTCGGGTTGAAATTTCATCGAGCATATACCACCCAACCCATCGTGGATACTACATCGATTGGAATAAGTCCATGGATCTGTATGCCATGGAAGATCTCATTGAACTGAGCCAAATCAATCAGCTCATTATCGAATACCTAAAGAACCAAGCTGTTCACAACGACTATATCATCCTCGATTCCAGAACCGAGACGGAGCAAATGAGTGAACAATTGGTTCAACCCTACTTTTTGAAGGAATTTGAACGTCGTTGGTATTTGGTAGGAAAGCGTATCACCGACGGAAAGAGAAGAGTGTATGGGCTAGACCGCATTCATAATTTTGAGCAAAGCACGAAGGGTTTTACCAAAGATGAGCGGTTTCATATAGAAGATTATAAAAACACCATCGGACTTAAAATAGTGGGCGAAGGGGTGCAAACGGTGCAATCGGCAAAATCGATGCAAACGGCAAAATCGAAGCAAACGGCAAAATCGAAGCAATCGGTACAAACCGTACGCCTACAATTTACCCGATTCATGGGGTACTACATTGAGAGTCTCCCTATTCATCACACACAAATACTCGTAAAAAAAACAAAAGGACACATGATTTTTGAGTTGAGATGTCATATTAGTTATGAGCTCTTCAACCTGATCATGAAATACGGAGCGCAAGTCAAGGTACTCGCTCCTGATACGCTGGCCCAGTGGGTCAGTGATGAACATCAAAAATCGTTCGCCCAATACGTCAGGGAGTGACGTACTGGGAATTACCACAAATCATGAACATGCGGCTTGATCATGTCCTCGTAGACCTGACGAGCCGCCGCCATTTGCTCGGGGCTAAAATCGGCCAGTGCGCCGGCGCCCATATTGCTGGGTACGTGTTTCAGTTTTGAAGCCCCAGGAATAATGACGCTCACTTGATCGTTCATCAAAATCCATTTCAGTGCCACTTGAGCAAGCTCTAGCCCACTGAAAATCTCTCGTAACTTTTCAACGGCTTCAAGTCCTGTTTCGAATGGAACGCCGGCAAAGGTTTCCCCTTTGTCGAACCATTCCCCATTGCGATTTCCATGACGGTGATCACCCGGGTTAAAAGTAGATTGGGCGCTCATCTTTCCGCTTAGGAGTCCACTGGCGAGGGGAACACGAACAATGATGCCGATATTTTTGTCGGCAGCCATTTGGAAGAAGTAATCTTCAGGGCGTCGACGAAAGAGGTTATAGATGATTTGAACGGAGGTCACATTTTCGAATTGAATCGCTTTTACGGCTTCTTCCACCTTCTCCACGCTCACCCCCAGGTTGCGTATTTTCCCTTCCTCTTTTAACCGGTCGAACAATCCAAAAATTTCGGGCCGGTAGTAGACTTGGGTGGGAGGGCAATGCAACTGAATCAGGTCAATGGTTTCCACACCCAGTCGTTTCAACGAATCCTCCACATAGCCCCGAAGCACCTCGGGGCTAAAATTCTCGTTGATAAATGGGTTGATTTGCTTGCCGCATTTCGTAGCTACAAACAGTTCCTCGGAGGAACCCACCGATTTCAAGAATTTACCTACCGCTTTTTCGCTTTCGCCATTCTCATAAACATCGGCGGTATCGAAGAAATTAACCCCACTTTCGTAGGCGGCCTGAAGCAGTTCTTGGGCCGAATCATGGTCAAATCCCATGCCCCAAACCCCGCCAACCTGCCAGGTTCCTAGGGATATTTCGGATACTTTAAGGCCTGTTTTTCCGAGTAATCTGTAGTTCATAGGTTTCGGATTGGGTTTATGGATTGATTATTAGACAATAGCATGCTAAAAATTAAAATGAATTGGATTCCGAAATAACAATAAAATTGGATGATGTGCAAAAACTATCCTATTCTATAGCTAATTGGTAGTAAAAAAGTTGGGATCAAAGAGGTATAAACATGGATCGTGAGCTATACGAGCAAGAGTTGTTTCGGCTTCAACAGGAGCTGGTGAAGCTGCAATATTGGATTAAAGAACACGGGTTGAAGGTGGCCGTGATTTTCGAGGGTCGGGATGCGGCTGGAAAGGGTGGGGTGATCAAGCGAATCGTAGAGCCTTTGAATCCACGGCTAGTGCGGGTGGCAGCCTTGCCTAAACCGACCGAGCGGGAGAAAACGCAGTGGTATTTTCAGCGGTATGTAAAAGAGTTGCCTGCGGCGGGGGAGATGGTGCTTTTTGATCG
>Ga0181593_10003148_pt1 | contig 15185 bp, 12 predicted proteins | sample 071ome_19_FD_133756 | JGI IMG/M metagenome (GOLD analysis project Ga0181593, IMG submission 133756) | Coastal salt marsh microbial communities from the Groves Creek Marsh, Skidaway Island, Georgia - 071413AT metaG (megahit assembly) | ecosystem: Environmental > Aquatic > Marine > Intertidal...
TGCCAAACAAGAACTTGATTGATTGTTCGTAGTCTCCGGGTGGAGTCGCAACCGCTACATTGGCGACAAAATAGAACCGCGACGTCTTCTCTGTGTTCAAGACACTGAGGAACCCATTGAATGAACCTATGCTGACAGTCCAGGTGTGTGGACTGGTCCCAACTGAACTGAAGAACGGGTCGGCGGTGGCGTTCATTGCGTCGTTGAACAACACGGTGAGATCCGCTGCCAGCTCCTCCCCACTTGTATAGTTTCGGGGTGGGATCTCTACTGTAAACTCGAGGGTTTGAGCCCCAGAACCGAGGTTCCGCATTTGTACATCAATGAAATTGTTCCCATTTGTCGTCGAAGTTTTGGTGTAGAAGGTCTGGCTGATATCCCTACGGACATTGAAGTCCACCAACTCAATGGATGCCACTTTCTCGTACTCGGTGCCAAGGTCATAGACGAAATCAAAGGGGGATTTACTCAAGTTGGTATCCCGTTGATCCGAATCAACAAACACTCGGACACGTCTGATGTAACTTTGGGTATCGAAAGCTTGTAGTGGCATGATATGGTTGGTATCTTTCTTACGTGTGTGTGTCTCTCTTTACATTACATTGGTGTAAAGATAATTAAAGATTAATAATATATATATATCATATATCATATATCATATCAATATCATTGAGAAACACTGTTACCACACCACAACATGTCAGTCACGTTTGATCCCACAGGAAAACACTGTGTTGCCCCACCGGCCGACGGAAAGACCCCCTGCCGCAAACTCTTTGTCTCCATGATGCCGAACTTCCTTGAGAAACGAAAAAGCGACCGGGCCAATATGGCACACGCACACGAGCGCATCCATAAGTATTTCCATGAGGGGTCCGAAGAGTTTGTACAACACCAGAACATGGTCCCAGTGTGTATTTTCACTTACAAGACCATCGAAGACGCTAAGGCAATGTATGCGAAATACAATGGGAAACCTGTACCTGACGGCAAGGGGGGGATTTTTGTTGTTCTGTTCTTTAATGAAATAACAAAGATCAAAAAATAATTATGTCTTGAGACTAGTAAGTAAGAATTGGCGGTAAGTCCAAAAAAGCAGAAAGAAGAAGAAAAAAAACATGCCACTCCAGGATATTGATACCAAGAAATACATCAAGCGCACGCGTTTGTTCCTGAGTAGTAATGACAAAGACGCGAATTCATCGAAAGGTGATTACGACTACGTAATTAATTTAAAACAAGAGATTCAGAACGTTCTTTCTATCGAGTTGATTGGGTGGAATATTCCGCGGTACCTGACCGCATCGTTCCTTGGGCGCTATACCCAAAGTGTGCTCCCATGGGCGTCCACCACCAATCCCAGGGGAGACGCTCCTGGAACATCGATCGCAGACGTTTTGGTCGTCAATGAATTCGGGACGGATTCGGTCACTTTTGTCCTCGACATGGAACTTGTCACCCCCGCGCCCCCGGCCCTTCCTGTGTCCTATGCCGGCAGGAAAATGACCATCGACCAGATTGCCGCTGCACTCCAGGAAGCCATCCCACTCGCCCTGGACGCAGCAGGACACGCGACACTGAACACCACTTTCTATACCGTAAACGTCGGCATCGACACGAGTAACCGTTTCTTCTTCAATATGCATCGAATTGGACTTCCCGCCACCCAAGCCACCGTTCAGTTCCTTTTCGCGACGGGTGCCAACCAAGAGGATTCAATGCACCGGGTCCTTGGACTCCCTAAGGAGGACACGGTCCCCGACCCATTGACCAGCGGGGTTCAATCCAACTGTTCCATCGACACCGAACCCTACCGGTACATTGATATTGAGCTGGGACAAATCCCCCAGTTCAAACCATTCGCACGCATTTATATTTCGGGCGACAGTACACGGAATGAGTTCAAGCGCCCCCAAGACACACCAGAACACATCAGACTACTCACGGATCCACTCCGACGCCTGGACAAACTAAACATCAAATTGAAGCTACAGGATGATAAAGCACCTAACCACGAAATTATAACGGGACACGACCTTTCCTTTGAGGTATTGTCGCTGGAACCAACAAATGTACTTCCTGACTGGGTCGACCAACGGTTATTTCTTTAAAATTTAATAAAATTTCGAACCCATCATGAATTAATAATTACATTATATAGAATTTATATTCTTATTTCACATGCGCGATAGGCCATATGGTGGCCAATATGTTATTGTTTCTGGCTCTTCGTTGGTTTGTGGGTTCAATTGTGACCGCACTATAGGCCAAAAAACACCAATACCAAAAGCAACGACACCCAAGATCAACAACAATGTCACTGGGGTCCCCGCCAAATCAAGCCCCATGAAACTCTCCACCTTGCCATCAATCTTCGCGGCGACCAAACAGGCACTCACGCAATCCGCGTTCTTGCCCTGAGGCCATTTCCGGCGACCCCCGTCTTGACTACAGGGCGCTGCGCACATGTTAATATTCATGGATTCAAACAACCCCTTGTCTAACCCAAGTTTGTGGTGACAGTTGTTGTTCGCACCACCTTCTGCGTTCGCTTGGATCAACGAGTTACAAAGACGCTGGCATTGTCCCACGGATCTGTTTTCTTCTCGAAGACGACTGTATATACCACACCCAATGGCATGACTCGCAGTCTGGTTCGTTGACGTCCATTTGCCATTGACGCCCTGACTAGAACTTTCGGTTTCCCCGGTACACGACTTGGATAACTCTCTTCCCTTGGCGACACATTGTTTGTACAATTCATCCACGTTTGATGGAATAGGGGGTCGCCCCTGTGGCACGGCCTCGGGCTCAACCTCGGTCACATTCTCAGGCACTTCGGCGTCGGTACCCAGAACATTAGATGACGGAGGGGGCACGTAATCCGGGGTTGGTGCTGGTGCTGGCGGGGTATCAATGCTAATACTTGGAGCATCACCTGAAATCGAAGTATCTCCCGTTGATGACGGAACCTCATTAGCACTACCACTTGTCGGTCTAATGTATGTTTGACCAGCAGGGGGGTCCACGGTAACGACACCAACGGCTCCAGGAACACCAGGAGCACCACCGGCCCCAGCACCAGAAGCCCCAGGAGCAGAGCCATTACTACCACTACCATTACCATCACTACCATCACCTCCGATCATTCCAGTGGCATATGAACCAATAACAAGGATGGTCAATACGACCACGCCAGCAGCTACTTTTTTCCATAGTGGTATACCAGCTCGTGTTTCATCACTTGAATCCATTATTTACTTTGATTTATGTTGTTGAACCAAAACACTTTTTTTTCTGGTTGTGGTTGTCTTAAACACTAATACAGAAAAAAATATGTATATTTCTCAATTTGTCCCAAGTAATTTGTCGTTTTAATAAATTTTTAACTTAAGTTACTTGCTCCTGTACAAGAAAATGGGAATCCTTCTGCATAGTGATATCCTCGTTTGAGGTTTCTGTCGTCTGAATCAATACCTCGAGACGGTCATTGACTGTCATTTGGATCCTAGGGGTAAAGATCGCAACCGATTCGGCACGTCCTTGTGTATTGGTACTAAACGTCGTGCTAGCAATAATATTATCTGACATATCCGAATCTTTATAGTGGCAAACATGAATGGTAAATTCCTTTACCTGGTTTGATCCAGTATAGAAGGAACCATTGAAAATCCCCTTTACGTTAATGGTTTCGGATGTTAAACAAGTCACTGAGTTGTTCCCCGTCTGGGAAAACCATACCTGATCGACAGAAACTGTGGTACCACTGAGTAAAACAGGATCTTTCAACCCAGCTGGCGCAGCCGCGGTACCGATAAGATTATTCTGAACCACTGAGGTACATTTCCAGTAAATACCCACAAACGTATTCGTAATCCCTTTCGTATTCTGTACCCTAGCTTCTTTATCGGCTTCCGTGATTCCAGACAAAACAGTACCATCTCCTTGGAAATTCGCACCATCTAATTGGAACAATTCGTCCTCCACAAAATTGGCGGGCGTTACCTCAAACACAGTAACATTTGCCGGCACCAAAATATTGGGATTACCACCCAAACGCGATGCAAACGTCTGGCCAACCGCGCATTTATAAATAGAGTATACAGAATCAGTAAGACTCCGGGCAATAGAAGTAGTAATAAAATAACCACCTAACCATGTCCCCCGAAATTCAAGACTAGGAGTTCCACCAAAACGCCCTGTCCCTGATTCCAATCCCTGGCGATATCCATCGAAATACCCTAAATTAGTACAGTTATTAAAGTTGACACGTTCAAACTCCACTGCATTAAAACCAGTTGCATCCGTTAACGCAAACACTGACCCCGATGCCCCGGTTGCCGACAAAGCCATTTCTTGCATTAAAACGTTTCCTGACCCCCCACCCGGACTAATGAACATGGGTTGGTTATCCGACGAACTCAAGGACGAAATATCGAACCCAAACCCATGCATCTGCAGACCCGCCGCTGGCACTGTAATTTGATACCCCGATATATCCAAATTCCCGTCAATAGTATAGACCTTCGTGGAATCGATTTCCCCATCGAAGAGTCCGTCATCAATACTGGCTTGCGTCACAATAATTTGGGATTCCGGGGAAGCAAGTGTGATCGCTTGCCCGTTGACAGTAAGGGTATCGCATGTGATATCGGTTGTATGTAAATGCTTTCCCTCTCGAAATCGCGGAAGGAAACCATGTTTTGACATTCCGTGTTTATATATTATGTTTATTACACATAGTACACACATATTATTTTACATTTTATTGAGCAGGGTTGATTCCTTCCTCTTCTTCTTCTTCTTCTTCTTCTTCTTCTTCTTCTTCTTCGGATGCATTGTAGTTGGAATCAGAAGAACACGTGTAATCGCTGTCGTCTTCATCTTCTTCCTCTTCGTAATCCAAATCCTCATCTCCAAGTGACGCACTATCGGAAACTAAAAAACTGTCGTTCTCGTACTCGTTATCACCTTCCTCGAGACTGTTCACTGATGATCCGTTCAGTGAGATAGCGTCGTCACTGTTGTCATCATTGTCGCTGTAATCATCCTTTGGGTCGAAATCTTCTGGGATGTAAACAGGAACAGGTCTTTTACGGTTGCGACGTGGTCGGTCGTCCATTCTGTCTTTGTGATTTATTTATAATGTTTTCGTTTGTGACACGGAGTAATTATCTGTTCCTATTAATCATAACAGATAATTTCCAATATACATTACACCAAAGAAAAAAGAAAATGCACTCGTTTTCAGGGGGTTTGTATGGTTTTCTTTTCGCTGTAATTAATGTTGCGTTGTTATCGTATTTTCTACAAATTCTCGGGGGCAACGGCTCTATTTTTTCATTTGAGTTGGTTCCGCGGGTATTGTTTTTCCATTTCCTAATAACATTCCTATTGGGAACCACATTCAGTGCCTGCTTTTTCTCGGTGACAACTGACTGTTTCATTGAAATCTTCGTGGCTGCGACGGTCATCCTCTATGCCGTGGCGTTGGTAATGTTGGTGACGGGAGAAGCGGCCCTCTTTGTGGTTTCGGCTTTCGCTGTTCTTTATGTGTACTCGAGGGTGTTCGGTCGCGACCCGTCGTGGTTGCCGATGATGTTGGCGGCACTGGTGTATTTGGTATCAACCACTTTTCTGCTTTCGGATCTTGATTTCGTTGATCCCTTCCTTTTGTCCCTTCCTGGAATACAAGGCACGTGGAAAAAATCGGAACCCCCATCCGGGTACCTCGCGGGAGACGGCGGTCTCTTTTCTCTTCCCATGGTGGTTAGTGCATTGATGGTGGTGTCAGTGTTGGTTGTGTTCCAGTACCGACCATGTTTGCCGGACAAACTGATTATTAATGGGCAAGAACACCATAAGGCCTATATCACAAAAGAAGAGGCAAATAAGTTGAAAGAGAATGGGGGGAGCGGAGAGGTAGTTGGATTGGGTGGCGGTGGTGGTGAGCTGGTGCGGGCCTATGCGACACCAATGAAAACGAAAGAACACACGAACTCGTTTGCTACCGATGCCACCGGTGCCACGGAAATTGTTGAATATGACGGCGATGAAGATGATGGGTACAACACAGATGACACGGGTGTCACGGATATTGTTGGCCCTTTTGATGAAAACAGAGCAGGCGGAGTCGGAGGCGAACACGAATACGATGATTATGACCGATTACAAGCAATTCAGCAACAATATTATCAACAACAACGAAGACAGGATTACTACCTACAAAGAAACAATACAGAATACAGCCCTGCTAAACCCGTTGATACGAGTGTAACGGATGAATTATTCAAAGATCCTAATTTTCGCAAATTACCCAAAAGACTCAAAGATAAACTTCTTGAGGAATTAGATTCGGATTCTAGTGACGAAGAAGATTTACCCCCCAGCAACAACGAGAGGATTCGAAGAGCTGGAGAAAAGTATAGGAAAAAAAGGGGTGGGGGTAAAAAGTGACTATTAATTAGTGTGTAAAGTTTATTTGGTAACGACTTGGTTAAAAATATGTACCGGTAAAATAAAATCTCGTTACCAACAGTAGAGGAAAAACAAACATTGTATTGTTCCCCATCAACCCATCGATCCATCTACCTATCATGAGTGAAACACATGTTGAGGCAACCATTGATTCGGCACAAAATGCTACCAAGAGCACTTGGTCCAAATGGAAGACATGGCTGGTCATCGGACTCGTGATTATTGTTCTTCTTTGTATCGCCTACTTTTTCATCCCAAGTGAAGGGATGGTAGGTGGTCCCGCGCTCGCGGCGTACCTTACAGGAGCACCACAACCCACAACAACGGACAACTTCAAGACACCGAGTAAAGATCATTACGAGACCGAGGATACTCTTCTAACCCTAGCCCGTCGGGCCAAGAAGGTTGGTTTGATGCTTCAAGGAACCTCGAATTGTGGTTGGTCGACGGAGCAGAGGGAGATGTTTGGCGATCGAGGATCCGAGGCGCGAAAGGTGCTCGAAAGCATTTATATCGAATGTGTGACGAGCGAAATGTGTCCCAACGTTCGTGGGTTTCCGACCTGGGTATACAAAGACAAACAGTACCCTGGGTTCAAGAGCCCCACTGCGCTACGAACACTCATCAACGAACTGGAATCCGTGCAACCTCGTCCGATGATCAGTGGTCCATCGGAACCCATTGATGAGGTAAACATTCCCGATGCAGAGAACGCGGTTGATTCGGGGAACCCTGGGGTTTCCGTTGAATCTATCCGTAAGTCGAGGAACGAGGCCAAGCGCGACGAAGCAGATGCCGCGAAAAGTGCGAAGAGTGCTCAACTGGAGTCCAACCGACAATCAGGGTTCAAAGGTGGTATCGGTGGTTTTGACCCGAAAGACACGGGGGGTTTTCCCCCTGGGTCCAGGAAAAGGGCTCGGAAGGAGAACGTTCGTGGCGTATCCAATTTCCCGCCCTTAAATGTGCCCGACATGCCTGGTACCCAACCCTTCGTTCTCGATATGCAACACACCGACGACCAGACGCTCCAGGGGAGGGTGCCCCGGGCCGCGTCGGAGCCCCATGTCCCGTCTGCTTCCATAGCGGAACAATTGATCCGTTCGTTCGACCACGCTCGTCAACACAACGATACCCGACTGGAAGAAGGTGAGACCGTCGCGAACGCCAAGTATCCACATGCCACCGACATTACTACCGGGGAACCCTTCGATGACAATACCATTGTGTTCAAGAAAAACTAAAATTAAAATTAACAAAAAGGAAAAAACACAAGGGTTTATTTAGTATACAGTCATTATAATCGGTTTTGAGTGACACCAGATTTTCTACTTGTATGCTATCCTTAGAATCGAGTCTTTATATATATTTTTGGTCGTCATACAAGTTCCCCCCGATTTTCAGCTAAGGATTACATACAAGTTACCCCCGATAATATAGGATGCAATGTTACACACTGTGCCGTGTTCGGAATCAAGGGGAAAACGTGGTAGTGGAGGTGGGCGGAATTGTGAAAATATTATGATGACTTCCAAAAACAAAAAATAACCAATTTTTTCACAATTGAAACAAAAAATTAAGTTAAAAGCTATACATAAATATAACAAAATATAATGATAACCAATAAAATAGAAAACACAATGTTGTGTGGCTCATTGTTTTTTTTCTCTTATATCTCATAATACAAAAGTGTAAAACCGGATTTACTTAAGTAAACCATGGGTGCTGGTACTTCTACTTCGCGGACATCGGTTGATAACTTGACGAAAAGTTCTATTTCTTCTGCGATGTCAGCAAATATTAATGCGTCGGCGAGCACAAATTGCGCAAACGCACAGACGGTGATTGGGGCGAGGGGTTGCGACATCACTTTTGGTCCTCAGGCATGTAAGGCGTCGGTGATATCGGATTTCGTCGGTAGTCAGAATATGAGTGCATCGTTTCAACAGGATGTAATGAACGACCTTACTGCCAAATCACAGGCGGCAATGGAGGGTCTGGTGATTGGTTTCGCGTCAAGTGATTCGTCGACTATAATGAAGAACCAAGTAGATGTAAGTCAAAACATTTCTCAGTCTTTCATGACGGATTGTACTCGTGATTTAAAGGCAATGAACATGCAATCCATCGTAGATTGCGAGAACAGTACGATCAACCTCAATACACAGTCTATGGAGGCGAGTGTGATTGGTGCTTGTGTTGCAGACCAGATTGGTGATACCGAGTCGGCTCAGAGTTTGACAAATGTCATAGATGCGGCTTCGTCGGCCAAGACCAGTGGTCTCGATGTAATAGGTCTTATTGTTGCTGCTATGTTACCTTTTCTGATGATGATGGGGGTTCCACTTTTGGGTATGTTGGGTTTTGGTATTGTTGCCTCGATGTTTGCGCTCGTTGCGTTGTTTATAGCATTGGTCGTGTTTGTATGGCCTGGTACTACATGGTGTCTCGATTTGTTGGTGTTTGACGCATGTTTGCCTTCGGTTGCCAGGGCATTTAACCTGGCTCCCTTTTTCCCTGAAGTCCCGTTGTCGGACAAGTTTTGTTCGGCCAATTCGGATGGGACTGGGACGGGACATATCAGGAACGACACGGTGGTGAACCGTTTCATGTGGATTGATAACCAGTGTCTCAGTCAGAAGGACAAGGCTAGTTGCACTGAGGCTGAAAAGATCAAGAGTTTCAAGAGTTGCGGTGCGTTCCAGAAGAACAACATGTGTCAGGACAAGAGGTTCCTGGAGGGGAGAAGTAAGTACATTGCGGTGGACAAGATCTGTAACGAGATTGCGATGCCAGAAGGCGGTTTGAAGTATTGCAATGCGGAACACTTGACTAACAAGTTTTTCGCCCCTAGTGGTGCCAAGGGGTATGATGGGTGTATGCGATGCACGGGGCCCACAAGCAAGACCTGGGGGATGTGGGTGAAGAAACCTGAGTCAGGGGATCCCTCGGTGGCTAATATGTGTTCCGCTTTGGACCATGTGAAACATTACGTTGGTGCTAGTAAGTGTTCGGATTCCGGCGAGGCCCAGTATTGTCACTCGAATGACGAGCTGCGACAGATGTCTCCCTACGAATGTCTGAACCCCGCGTACCAGCAAGCCAAGGAGAAGTTCTCGAAAACGTTACGAAAATGCGAGGAACTGGAGAAGAACCTGCCTCCTCAACTGACCGCGGCACAGAACAACGGGGTTCCGATCGAATTCTCGCGCCAATGTCCGCCAAACCTATTTGATTATGTCACAGAGTGTGACAAGGAAACGGGGAAATGTAACTACGAGGCAGTGCGCCAGACGGGAGAATCGGACGCCAGCTTTGCCGCCCAGCAACTCGCATGCAAGAACAGTTTCACGGGGTGTACTGACGAAGATTATGTTTCCCAAACCAAAATGCATGAGGCATTGGAGAAAGAGTGTATCGCAACAAGTGCATCCAGGAGCCCAACCGTCCTTGAATATGGGGTGTACGCAGTGGTGGCACTGATCTATGCGGCATATTTCTGGTATGTCTATCGCACGGTAAAAAAATCCACTACTACTGCTGCTGCTGTACCAGAAGAAGAATGAAACAAGAACAACAATGCATAAATACAAGGAAGGGGTAACCTATGTTTTTGTGCTTTGGTGTTTTTTTATAATTATCTTTTCCTACTAGTACGAAAAACCCGACAACCAACCAACCAACCACACACGTACCGAAGATGCCTGGATTACAAGAAGTATTCGCTAGAACGGGAGGACCCGATCCTACCGCCGCCGCTGTGCCCCAACTTGGACCCAGCCGGCAATTTCTATCGGAGTTCAACACAGGCCAGTTCACTGGAGCTAATGGCGCTGGTCCCATCCTGAACGCCAACGCGGTCCTGATGCCGAGTATTGCTGCCAATCACCATGATTCGGCGAACAGTAATGATTTCCGCCTTGGTAATGGGCTAGCCACGGCAAAGGCGATTCGAAAACCAGATAGTCTCGAGGGCCAGACATCCGAGGGTTTCCAGGGTCTCGCGAAACCGAACAAACTCATGGGCCGATCCAGTGTCGGGTTTGACTTGAATTGGAACCGCGAGGAGAACCTCGAAAGAGCACGGAATACCACCAAGAAGATGGGATTTAAACCTAATGAGGTGCCTCTCGGTGGTCAGTTGCAGCCATGGCAGTGGCTCAACCACCAAGCCCTGGGAGAAGGAAGTCATGGGAACCAGTACAATCGTAACTATACCTTACCGGACGCGGATGCCGTGTATCGCCGAATGTACCAACCTGCACCCTCTCGTCTCTCGAAGATGCTTACTGTAGATACTGAAGCGGCTGCTACGCGGCCGAGTCGGGCGTTGCTCCATCCTATGACCGTGGTGACCAACGATCGCCAACGAGAGAAGGAACAGCGAATCCCAAGGAACGCCGATGTTGCTGAAGCCGTGTTATACGAAAACATCGTGCCCCGGGGCATGGGTCTCAGTAGTGGACGGGAAGCACCTCGGGTGTACAACGAAACTTCCGTGCTTCGCCAACCCATCGGAACCAACGAAACCGGGGACAAGTCCGTGTTGGGTCGATGGGAGAACCCAGGGAACCCATATGAACCCATGACGGCAACAACACTCGAAGACCGACTGGCTCTCTTCAAGACCGATGCTACCACCGTCCGTGGCCAACGCCCAGTCGACGAAGCTGCCCAGTTTGCCCGGAATAACCGTGCACTCGCCGCCCAATTTGTTACCGACACCAACAAAATTCAACCTCAAGCAGGGGAGTACCCAGATAAAACAAGACAAGGAATCAACCCGGCGTCTTTACAGCGAGTGGGGGCTTAAAAAATGCCAACCAATCAAACAAATACAATTAATTAATTTATGAAGTGTTTTTACATTCTCTTTTATTTTCTTTTCTTTCCTTTTTATTCGTTGTCCCATTTTGCTTCTTCTTCTTCTTCTGTTGTCACCAGTACACCACATCGCGCACAAATGAGTTTAACAAAATCCGTGTCCTTTCCCTTCGTGTCATATAAGTGCAGCGCTGGTTTCTTTGCCGACCCAATCGCATAGGCTTGTGCTTGTCCAAGACCGTGTTTCCAACCATTGAACCTCTTCACTTCAATGGCGTACTTCTTCGATACAATGTCACAGATGCCTATATTCGGGACCATGTACTCCACGTTACCCTTGACTCGTTTGGCGTGTTTATATTTGACATAGTCGTGGTGCGACAATTGGTTCGTCTTGCTTTTGAATCCGGCTGTGGTCATCGTCATCACGGGATACTTTATGTTCAGTACACCACGATGCATATCCTTTGTTTGTATATATATATAGTGAGTGTTATTGGTGTTCTGGTTTGGTGACAAACAAGCCTATGAACACACTTGAGTCAAAAAAACGGAAAGAGAATTTATACTTCCGTTTTATTTTTTCTTGTTGTGTTATTACTACTAACACTACTATTACTGCTACTATTACTACTATTAGTAAAATAGAAACAAATATATGTATTGGTGTCTTCTCTCGAACTTATCAATGATGATGCCCTTCGCTGTGGCGTATGCGAACGGGTTGAAATCTTGTGCGATGGCGATTATGGTCTGTGCGCTGTTGTCCTCGTATTACCATTGTGATGAGATGAGGCACATGGCACTTTTCGTTGATATATTTGGCGTAATTGTGTTGACAACAATGATGATGATAATGATGAGAAGGTCCCACAACCTTTGTACCCCGATGAATTTGCTGGGACTAGTGTACTTTGTGATTGGTCTTTGGTATTACTCACGGGTCCATAGTTGGATGCAGGACGAGGTATACGATATGAACCATTCCCTGTGGCACGTGTTCGTCTCGTTTGCGATAACCGCCCTGCTTTATTCTTATATCCATTCGACCGTTAAAGATTCCCCGGCATCCTTGGCCTCTGAGTCAGTGTGGACTCTCTGCTCGCGGAACCCACCAACCGCGGAGACTGCAGCTCAGTTAGTAGACTGGGCCGCCGGCGTCGGCGGTGAACTCTTACGGGATGCGGTAAGATGGACTGGAGGCGCCCGCTCATTGGTGTTGGTTCACCATCCCTTGGTGACGGAGGGGTCTGTGATACCGTGTTCATCTCCAATAGGTTCACACCAACCTGTGGTGGCGGGGGATAATCCGGTGGTGGTGGTGGTGGCGTAGCCCTCGTAGGCCTGGAAGCGAGTCTCTGTTGTCTTGCTTCGGAGTTAATGAAGACCACAGTCATTTCCTCGAGTGTCATGGGTCTTCGGACCCTGCACCCTTCTAATAGTTCGGCCACTCTGGATTGTATATATGGCATCAATCCGACCAAGTCTTGGTTTCGTTTCAAGAGATCGGCAATCAACTCAATTTCTGTCCTGAGCATCATGCGACAGGCTTCGTGATCCAAGTCCGCAAAGGCGTAAACCAGATCGGTGTGTTCCGGAAGAATCTCGGTTTCGATGCACCGCAGGACGTCATTATATGAATACGTCGTTGTTTCACACAATCTGAGCCCTCGATCAAGAATCCCCATACATGTGCGCTCCATACCAACGACAAGGTTAGTGTTATCAATCGACTGGCGCATGAAGAGTAGCCTGGAGTCATAAACATCGAGGAGATCATAAGCGGGTGCCCCGGCCATGAGGGCTTTCTTGCGAATCCGGCGGACCTCCACTCGATTGATTTCCTGTTTCGTCAGCGGACACACGAACGCCCGTTGTGACCTCATATACTCCACCAACTTGGAACAAGTGTACGCCAACACGGTTCCGGAATGGCTTATGAGCTTGATACTGTCGTGTATTGGAATGGGTTCGAGTGTTAACGGGCACAGGAGTGGTTCCGTTTTTCTGCGCAGGACGGGTGCCCATCGGCTCCGCCTTCGTCTCCTCGCTTTCTTCTCGGTGTTGTTGGTGCATATGAGCCGCCTGTAACACCGGTACCACCGCTGTAGTTTCACGAGACGCCGGAGATCGCTTGCTTCCCGGAACGAGTTCTGTAACCGCGTAATGGCTCGTGTCGTCATTCGTATCATCTTACTCTTCTCTTCCGAGTTGAGTGATAATCGTCGTTTTGGCATCTCGTCGTCGTTTTCAGCCTCGGAATTGTTTTCTTGTTGTTGTTGTTGTTGTCGTCGTTTCAGTATGTAATTCTTATAAAAAATTTCACGGAAATCTATTCTCATTACAGCCGAAAGTTCCGCTCTGAAAAACAACGAAACTTTCTCTTCCGTTGTTCGGGCACCTCCGCTACCGGTATTATTAATAGTACACCCATCAGACATGATATTTATTTCGTTGTTTATTCATACATACACTTGTTTAACCATATTTTAATTCTCCCTGTATTTTGTTTCCCGTGGATATGAAACTAACTATTACTAAAATTAACATTATACAAGATATTTCTTATTTTACAAAATTCGCGAAAAACCCTTCCATTCCAGACCAATCCGGTTCTTTAGTGAACTCTGGTCTTTGCGACAACGACTTCATGTCAATCACAATGTCAGTGGTTTTCTTTTCGGTGATTGTGATCTCCTTCCCATTAGGAAACATCTTTTCATTCTTAACCATGTTGTCGTCGTCCTTGTCGTCTTCCTCGTCGTCATTGCTCTCGTCACCCCCACCCAAACCCTTCCGGGCGGCTATTCTCTCCCGTGTATCGAGGATCTCTTCCCAACACCGTTGCAACTGGGGAAAAATGTTTAACCAGAATTGGGGTTCATATTTCACGTGTGTGATGACGAAAACCTCATTGGTCCAGATGGTTTCTGGTTTGTATTGGATAAAGTCACACGAGTCCAAATGGAGGATATGCATCAGTGTTTGAATTTGGTACTTGTACATATCAGGCACAAAATCTCCAATCTTCCGTCGTAAGGGACATTTTACTTCGATGAGTCTCCCGGATGCGGTGATCCCGTCGGGACTGCCAGCAATAAAATCCTCCCCCTCGTTCAGACTCTTCAGAAGACCAAACTCGATCACCTTCTGTCCTGTACTTTGCTCGTATTTTTCGATTGCCGTGAATTCATACTTGTTCCCGTGTTCTGTTGCCGCGTTTCCTTTAAAGGCGGGGGCCAGTCCTGTCTTGCGTTTGATGAGGACCGACTTCTTCTCGTACTTGTTCGCACCAACTGCTGTGGCGATTGCCGAGGCAGTTAGGTGGTTGTTCCGTTTTTGGTACCACTCTTCAGTTCGCTGGGGGCACCGCTCTCTTTTATCCTTTTCTATCAATAATTTAACGTGTTCGGTAACAAGAATGTTACCATGGCGTTCGTGATTATAAATAGACATCTGTTGTGTCACATTCCGCTGTGTTATATACAACAAACAGATTTTTATATTATTTTGGTTTTTTCGCGGAACAGTGTTTTAATGTTTTCCGTTTTTTTCTTCGTCCTCAGTAATGCTTTCCGCGTCTTCTGAATCATCGGAACTATTGTCGGTTGTCGTAGAATGCTCAGATCTATGTTGCAGTGTTATAATCCTCACCCAATCTCGAAAGAGGTTGGGCTTTTTCACACACGTTATAATAATACTCGGAATAACTGTAGCTATAACACCAAACAACCAAGCGTACTGACTATCATCAGATTCTAGTGTGGAAGGAGTAGTCGGCACATTATCGAAACTAGGAAAAAACGAAGGACTCGGGCTCTGGAAGACGGTTGGAAACATTGGTGATACAAGAGATGGTACAAAAGATGGTACAAAAGATGGTACAA
>Ga0181593_10003150_pt1 | contig 15183 bp, 11 predicted proteins | sample 071ome_19_FD_133756 | JGI IMG/M metagenome (GOLD analysis project Ga0181593, IMG submission 133756) | Coastal salt marsh microbial communities from the Groves Creek Marsh, Skidaway Island, Georgia - 071413AT metaG (megahit assembly) | ecosystem: Environmental > Aquatic > Marine > Intertidal...
GCACGTCCGTGTTGGCTGTCTAGGGAACCAGCTCCGGCCTGAGGTCTGTAACGGGGTTGATGATGATCAAGATGGCCTCGTCGATAATGGCGCGGGGATGTGCGCCTGCGACCTAGGCTGGGAAGATGAGCCTGACCTAGAGGGGAATGACACAGACTGTGACGGCTTAGATGGACATTATAATGGGACGGTGTTCGTCAGCGCGACCTATGGCGATGATAGGTACGGTCAAGGGACCTCAACGTCCCCTTTCGCCTCTGTTACCCGAGCGATAGGCTTCATTCAGACCATCTATGACCGGTATGAGGGTAGAGAGCACGCGCTCTCGATTTACGTCGCGACAGGGGACTACCTTTGGACTCCGATTACAGTTGGTGAGACCCCTCTTAAGCTCTATGGGGGATATGAGGTAAGCCAGCTCGAAGAGGGCGGAAGCTTAGTGTGGACAAGGCCCTCACTGGCGGACGCGACAGGAGAGACGACCCTCACCAGCGTCATCAGTCGCCCCGCGGTGAGCGTGCTCAGCTCTGTGGCGACGCTCACCCTACAGCGCGTGAAGCTCGTGATCCCTGATCGACCCGAGCGTCAGCTTGAGCTCAGCAGCATCGGTCTGATCCTCGGGGCGTGCGCCAAGGCAAACCTCAGCGCCGTGCATATAGAGGTTGGCGAGGCGCTCTCAGGTCGCGCGGGTGCACAGGGCTCTGAGAACTTCACCGCCGAAGCAGAGCTCAATGGTCTCCAGGCGTATGGCCGTCAACACTCAAGCGACACCCCTGGCGAGGGGGGGGGCAATCAAGCGTGCTGTCTAGACGCGTCCTGTGACGGCGGTCGGGGAGGCTTCCCAAACCAAGGGGGTCAATCGGGCTTCTCCTCAGGCCTCCTTGTCGATGGCCTGGGCGGGGTGCTCGACACCTTCAGCCTGAACGCGAGCCCAGATGTTCAACGAGCTCAGCTCTCAGGCCTAGAGGGTCTGCTTGGCCCACAAGGGCTAAACGCTACCCCTCCCACCAGACCCCTTGGTTACTTCTCAAGCGCGACTTACTTTTGGCTTGAGGCCACTGACAGCGCGACTGAGGCAACAAACGGCGCTCCGGGTAGCGGTGGTGGTGGAGGGGCAGGCTCACCCTCGCTCCCATTCTTCAGCCTCGCTCGAGCGGGCGCTGGTGGGGGGGCCGGGGGCTGTGGAGGTCGAGCAGGCACGAGCGGGACCGCCGGGGGGTGGAGCGTAGGGGTCGTGTTGGGTGAGCGTTGTACCGCGACGATCCAAGACCTTACCATTACAACAGGGCTCGCGGGCGAGGGGGGTCAAGGTGGCCTTGGAGGGAGAGGGCAAGCGGGCTATCTCGGAGGTCTAGGAGCGATCCCGTTTACGGACGGATATAGCGGAGATGGAGGCTCAGGCGGGCGAGGGGGCTGTGGCGGTCATGGTAGCTCCGGTCACGGAGGCTCTAACGTGGGCCTCGTGCGTCTGGGGGACACAAGCGCGAGCGTCGTGACGAGGGTGACGCACAACCTTGGAGCACCTGGAGGCCCAGGGGCAGTCTTAGAGCGACGCTACCCTCTCGAGTGCTCAGTCGCCCCCTCTGGCTTAGCAGGTGAGCAGATCGAGTCACTCTGCTGTGGGACGCTTGAGGAGGCTGAACAGCGCTACACAGGGTGCGCTCCGTGCGTTGAGTGAGCTCGAGGCGCGCCCATCATGAGCGTTAACCCGTGAGTGGAGGGGTCCTCAGCCAGACCTTTGCGCTGTCGCTTGGTAAGCTCCTCGCTTCGCTCTCAGCGCTCGCGACGACCTCACTCTTGACGCACATGTTGAGCGTCGACGAGTACGCTCACTACAGGGTCGCGATGCTCCTCCTTAACCTCATCGCGCCTGCCCTGATCTTAGGGGTCCCCCAGGCGCTGTTTGTCGCCCTCGCAGGTGAGTCACCTGTGAGGCAGAGGCGAGCGTTTTACGAGGGGTTAAGCCTGCTTGGGTTGATGAGTGGGCTCCTCGCTCTGCTCTTTTTAACCCTCTTTGACCTCATGACAGGGGGAGGCGGAGACCCTGAGCTCCTCGCGCTCAGCCTACCGCTCGCCTTGCTCGCGCTCAGCGCGACGCCGAAGCACGCGCTCCCCCCACCGCTCATCACCCTCGGGCGAGTGAAGCTCCTCGCGACCTATCAGGTCCTAAGCCAGCTCCTCAGCTCCTGTCTGATCTGCCTTGGGGCGTGGCTCTGGTCGAGCGCTGAGGCGACCTTGTGGTTATCTGCTGTGGGGGCGGGCGTCACCCTCTTGGCGGGCCTAAGGCTCGTTCATGGAGCGCTCCCAAAGGCAAGGGGGCGACCAGATGATCTGGCTGAGCGAGGAGACGCGCCTCAGGTGGCGTGGGCGGGCGTCTGGTCCCTGCTCTGCCTTGGGATCCCCGTGGGGCTCGCGAGGATGTTTGGTATGCTGTCTCAACAGCTCGACAAGTACATCGTCTCTCAGCGCTTTGACGCAGAGACCTTCGCGGTCTATGTGACAGGCGCGATGGAGGTCCCTGTGATCGCGATCGTCACAGGGGCGCTCAGCAGCGTCCTGCTCCCACGGCTGTCTGCTCACTTTAAGCGAGGTGAGCGTCACGAGATGGGGCGCCTATGGAGAGAGATGATGGAGCGCTCGAGCCTCGTCTTATTACCTGTGATGTGGGGGGTGTTGAGCTTAGGAGATGAGCTGCTGATGTGCTTATTCTCCTCGGCCTACTGGGGAGCCTCAGTGCCCTTTAAGATCTATGCGCTCCTCCTCCCCCTAAAGTGCGCTGTCTATGGGAGCGTCTTAATCGCCTCTGGGCTGAGCCGATGGGTGACCTTAAGCTCGCTGATGAGCCTCACGCTCAACGTCCTCCTTAGCCTCCTCCTGATCGACTGGATCGGGGTCAATGGACCCGCGTGGGCGACCGTCTTAACCGCATACCTGTCTACCGCGATCCTCTTCATCCCCCTCTGCAGGCTGTTCCAAGTGTCGGTTAAGGGGCTGGCGCGCTGGGGGGCGCTCGTCAAGGTCGCGCTGGTCAGCGCGTCCCCGCTTGCGGTGACCATCCCGCTTGAGGTGAGCGTCACCGCGGGCTGGTCCCCGCTGTGGAGGCTGCTCACGCTTGGGGCGCTCTATGTGGGGCTCACCCTTATGAGCTATCTACGGCTTGGGCTCATTCAGCACCCCAGAGAGCTGATCCCAAGGCGATCGACATGAGCGACTCAGTCGATGATCACCCCTGAGCATGTCCCGAAGCCAATGCTCCTCCTGCCCTCAGCGTGACAGCGCCCGCTTAAGCTGAGCTCATCTCCAGCGAGCAAGAACCGACGCTCCTCTCCACTTGGGAGCTGGATCGCTGTTCGGCTCGTCGTCGGGAGTGGGTTGCCCACGCCCCCATCCCAGGTCAACTCCAAGAGACACCCACGCTGACCACGCGCTGGACCTGAGACCGTCCCAGAGCCTAGCAGGTCGCCAGGTCGGAGGTTACAGCCACTCGCGCTGTGGTGGGTCAACATCTGGGCGATGGTCCAGTACATCTCCTTAAAGGAGCCCTCGCTGAGCTGGTGTGCGTCTCGCCCCTCTGCTCTCATCTGCGCCGTGCTCAAATGAACCTGTAGCGTCACGTCAAAGCAGCCCTCTGCCTGATCTCGCTCACTGTAGAGGTGTGGGAGAGGCGCGGGGTCCCCCTCAGCGCGGGCGGGCGCCTGGACCCTAAAGGGGGCCAGCGCCTCAGCGGTGATGATGTATGGGCTGATCGTCGAGAGGAAGTTCTTGGCGAGGAAGGGCCCTAGGGGCTGGTACTCCCATTTCTGGAGGTCACGCGCCGACCAATCATTGAGCAAACACAGCCCAAAGAGTCGCTCCCCTGCCTCCTCAATGCTCAGAGGCTCCCCGAGCGGGTTCCCACGCCCGACCACCGCGCCCACCTCGAGCTCATAGTCAAGCAGGGCACAAGGACCGAAGCTCGGCGACCCTCCCTCTTCACTCGGCGCTTTTTGTCCAACTGGGCGCCTCACAGGGGTCCCAGAGACGACGACGCTCGATGCGCGCCCATGATAGCCTACTGGGATCCACTTATAGTTAGGGAGCAGTGGGTTGGTGGGCCGAAACATCATCCCGACGTTGGTGGCGTGATGGACTGACGCGTAGAAGTCGGTGTAGTCGCCGATTCGAATCGGGAGCGTAAGCGAGCCGATAGGAGACAGACAAGCTTGGACGCGACGCTGAACCGCCTCGGGGGCCTCGCTTGAGAGTAAAGCGAACAGCGCGTGACGAAGCTCCACTCTGCGCTCAGGGCTCAAGCTCAAGAGGTCTTCACTGAGCTGTGCCCCTTCAAACAGCGAGCCCTCAAATCCACTCAGCGTACCATCGGTCGCGAGCGGCGCCACTGCGAGGTGCTGATCCCCGATCCGGACCCCAACCCGCCCCTCTTGAACACACCACGGGAGGTTCTGGATCGGGAAGTCAGAGCTCGGGTCATTGGCTCGCTCAACCCAGGAGCGAGCCTCTGGGTCGTGGGTGTGGTCAAGCTGAGTGTGGGCGCTCATAAGGCTCCTTCATGTGGTGTACTGCGTTAAGCGATCGTGATCGTGGGGTCAAGGTAGACGTCTTGGACGCGATGGATCAGCTCGATCCCCTCGTCGGTGGGGCGCTGGAATGCCTTGCGACCAAGGATCAGCCCCATCCCTCCAGCGCGCTTGTTAATCACCGCGGTGCGGACCGCGTCGAGGAGGTCGCTGTCGCCTGTCGAGGCGCCCCCGGAGTTGATCAAGCCAACTCGACCCATATAGCAGTTGGCGAGCTGGTAACGACAGAGGTCAATGGGGTGCTCTGAGGTGAGCTCAGAGTAGACGCGTGGGTCTGTCTTACCATGCCCGATCGCGGTGTAGCCACCGTTGCCTGTCGTGATTTTCTGCTTGATGATGTCCGCCTTGATCGTCACCCCGAGGTGGTTAGCTTGACCAGCGAGGTCCGTCGCGTTGTGGTGATCGACGCCGTCCTTCTTAAAGCTGTTGTTACGGAGGTAACACCAAAGCACAGTGTACATCCCAAGGCGGTGCGCCTCCTCAAAGGCCTGTGAGACCTGGATGAGCTGCTCACGGCTCTCAGGGCTCCCAAAGTACACGGTCGCCCCAACGCCCGTCGCGCCCATATCAAAGGCCTGCTGAACACGGGCGAACATGACCTGGTTGAACTGGTTCGGGTAAGAGAGGAGCTCGTTATGGTTGAGCTTGACGATGTAGGGGATCTTGTGAGCGTACTTGCGCGCGGTGATCGCGAGGACACCCAAGGTGGACGCGACCGCGTTACAGCCCGCGTCGACCGCAAACTCTACGATCGCCTCGGGGTCAAAGTAGCTAGCGTTCTTCGCAAAGGAGGCGCCCGCGGCGTGCTCAATCCCTTGGTCTACCGGAAAGATGGAGGTGTAGCCGGTCCCAGCTAAGCGACCTGTGTCTAGCATTGAGCGGAGGTTGCGAAGGGTGTTGATCGAGCGGTCGCTGTTGACCCAGACGCGCTCAATGATGTCACCGCCGGGGAGGTATAGCTGATCTTTTGGGATCGTTGTGCAGGTGTGGTTGAGTAAGGCTCCTGCCTCATCTCCAAGGATATCTCTTAACGCTTGGTTAGCCTGAGTCATCGACTGCTCCGATAGGATAAAAAGACTGTTTTGTGCGAAGATGCGCGCCTAAGCGTCTAGCAAGAAGCCGTACGCTACGCAAGCCTCCTCGCGGTGACAAGTATGTAAACTCTAGACCTTAACTGCACTCATTTATCAGCCAAGATAGCTCGTCTGGGTCAGAGGAATAACGCCACGAAGCTCATCGTTCAATGACAGCCAGAGGGGGGCCTTTTCACTTGACAGTGATCAGGTCAGACCTCAAAGATCGCTCACCACCCGTAACCCTCACGTACGGAGAACAAGACACATGAAAACGCTCTCACGGATCCCATTTTGGCTTTGGCTCCTTATCTTGACTGTCCTCTGCTATGCGGTCTGGAATCCATCAGGGGTCTCCGTTTACCACATGCTCATTGGGGATGAGGCGGCTGGCTCAACCAAGCTGCTCGTTGGGGTTGTGTTTTTCATCATCTTTGGACTGTTCAGCAACGCGACATACCGTGCGCTTGGTAAATGGGGGCTCACCCTTTACCTTGTCCTCGTTGGCTCGGTCCTCTACTTCTTGTATGAGCATGGGATGCTTGGTCAAGAGAACGTCGGGCTCCTCAAAGATGTCGCCCCCTTCTTGATCGCATTGCTCCTCGCTGTAGGCTCACAGGGCGCGAAGATCTACCGCGCGATTACAGGTCGTGTCGTTGTTGAAGACGCTGATACCGTCCACCCGGATGATCATCAAGCCGATGCTCATGACGATGAGCACTAAGCGCCCTTAAAATTCAGCGATCGTATCGCTTGTGAAAGACAGATAGGGGCGCATATGTGGGAGATGCTCTGGGACGTCCTTGGTTTCCTCATCAAGTCTGGTGTCGTGATGGTGGTCGTGATCGTGCTGATCGCGGTGATCAGAGGGGGGCGCGAGGGAGAGGAGGCACCTGAGAAGGGTCAGCTCTCGATTCAGCACCTGAACGAAGAGCTACGAAGCTCATCGAGGCGCTTCAGGAGCGCGCTTGTGCCCAGGAGCGCCCGCGCGATGGCTGACAAGGCCTTCACTAAGGATGAAAAAGCCCGTCAAAAAGACGCCCAACAGCGCGCTAAACAGACCATTAAAGAGCGTAAGCGTAACGATAAAATCGCAAAAAAGCAGGGCGCGCGTGAGCTAGGTGGCGAGGAGCTCACGTTCTCCGATCGCCCCCGCATGTTTGTCCTTGACTTTAAAGGGGACGTTCAGGCGAGCGCGGTTGAGGGCCTCCGTCGAGAGGTCAGCGCCATCCTAGATGTCGCGGGTGAGGGAGACAGGGTGCTCCTTAAGCTTCATAACTCGGGGGGCTATGTACACACGCATGGCCTCGCGGCCTCTCAACTCAAGCGCTTGAGAGACGGCGCGATCGAGCTGTGGATCTCAGTCGATCAGGTCGCGGCGAGCGGGGGGTACCTCATGGCCTGTGTCGCGGATCGGATCTGCGCAGCCCCCTTCTCGATCATCGGCTCGATCGGCGTGATCGCCCAGCTCCCGAACGTCAACCGCCTCCTCAAGCGCCTTGATGTTGACGTCGAGCTCCACACCGCTGGAAAATTTAAGCGCACCCTCACCACCCTTGGGGAGAACACAGCGGAGGGTCGTGAGAAATTTATTGAGGACCTCAACACCACCCATGAGCTGTTTAAGAGCTTTGTGCAGGAGGCGAGACCGAGCTTACATATCGAGCAGGTCGCGACAGGAGAGACCTGGCTCGGGACTCAGGCGCTTGAGGTGGGCTTGATCGATGAGCTCAAGACGAGCGACGAGCTGATCATCGACGCCATAGAGACCTATGATGTGTACGCCGTGCGCTATGTTCTGAAGCGCTCCCTTGGCGAGCGCTTTATGAGCGTCGCGCACGGCCTGCTTGCTGGTCGTCTACCAGGTCAGGTTTAAGGCGACCAGCCCGCATCTTTACTCCCCTCTACTGCATCCTTTCATGTGGACCCCTTGAGAGGGGGAGGCGCGCAGGTTGAGCCCCTGTACTTTTGTGTCTCTACCTGCTACACCAACGAGCGTTCAATCATGGTACTAAACCAATCATATCTACACCCACAACCCCACCCAAAGGGAGGATGAATGGGCACCACCAAGCTCACATTTTATCAGACCACCATCGGAAAAAAGGTGGTGATGGCCATCTCAGGGCTCATCCTGATCGGCTTCGTCATCGGGCACATGCTCGGCAACCTCCAGATCATGCAAGAGCTCATGGAGCCTGGCAAAGGTAAGACCGCGTTAAACGCATACGCAGCGTGGCTTCACTCTATGCCCGGCCTCATCTGGGGTACCCGCGCCGTGCTCCTCGTCGCGGTGCTCGCCCACGCTTGGTCTGCGATCTCTTTGATCCAGCAAAACAGCGCTGCGCGCCCGGTGAAATACGCCCGTCAAGTCCGCCAAGCGAGCACGGCAGCCTCTAAATCGATGAAGTTCGGCGGGATCACGATCCTGTTCTTTATCGTCTATCACCTGCTCCACCTCACCTGTGGCGTCGTAGGCCCTGAGCACACGGCCCTCAGCGAGGGTGGCGTCGACGTCTATATGAACGTCGTGAATAGCTTCCAGATCCCATACATCGCGGGCTTTTATGTCGTCGCGCAGGCTTTCTTAGCCCTCCACCTCTTCCATGGGACCTGGAGCCTCATGCAGACCCTCGGGCTCAACCATGACCGCTACAACGGCCTCCGTCGTAAGGTATCAACCGCCGTCGCGCTCGCGATTGGCGTCGGTAACATCTCTATCCCTGTGGCCGTCCTCGCGGGCCTCATTAAATAAGAAAGGAGCCAACCGTGGAGCTTAACTCAAAGGCCCCAGCAGGGGACATCGAGACAGCATGGGATCGCCACCGCTTCGACATGAAGCTCGTCAACCCAGCAAACAAGCGTAAGTTTAACATCATTGTGGTCGGCACCGGCCTCGCCGGGGGCGCCGCCGCCGCGACAATGGGCGAGCTCGGCTATAACGTGAAGGCGTTCTGTTATCAGGACAGCCCACGTCGCGCGCACAGCATCGCCGCGCAGGGCGGGATCAACGCCGCGAAGAACTACCAAGGGGACGGCGACTCCGTCTACCGCCTCTTCTATGACACCGTGAAGGGGGGCGACTTCCGCTCCCGTGAGCGCAACGTCTATCGCCTCGCGCAGGTGAGCGTCAACATCATCGACCAGGCCGTCGCGCAGGGGGTGCCTTTCGCTCGTGACTACGGCGGTCTCCTCGACAACCGCTCCTTTGGTGGCGCGCAGGTCAGCCGTACCTTCTACGCGCGTGGCCAAACAGGACAACAGCTCCTGCTCGGCGCCTACCAGGCCCTCGAGCGTCAGATCCAGGCGGGGAGCGTTGAGATGTTCCCGCGCACCGAGATGATGGACCTCATCGTCATCGACGGTCGCGCGCGTGGCATCGTGGTCCGTGACATGACCACCGGTGAGATCAGCACGCACCTCGCGGACGCGGTCGTGCTCGCGAGCGGTGGCTACGGGAACGTCTTCTACCTATCCACCAACGCGATGGGCTGTAACGTGATGGCGACCTGGCGCGCACACCGCCGTGGCGCGCTCTTCGCAAACCCCTGCTACACTCAAATCCACCCCACCTGTATCCCTGTCTCAGGGAGCCACCAGAGCAAGCTCACGCTCATGTCTGAGTCGCTCCGTAATGACGGTCGCGTGTGGGTCCCCAAGAAGGCAGAGGACTGCGGAAAGAACCCTAAGGACATCCCTGAGGCCGACCGCGACTACTACCTCGAGCGTAAGTACCCTGCCTTTGGTAACCTCGTGCCTCGTGACATCGCCTCACGTAGCGCCAAGGAGGCCTGTGATGATGGCCGTGGCGTCGGGCCAGAGGTCAACGGCCAGCGCCTCGGCGTCTACCTCGACTTCTCCGACGCGATCAAGCGCCTCGGTAAGGACGCGATCGCCGCGCGCTATGGGAACCTCTTCGAGATGTACGAGCGCATCACCGACGAGAGCCCTTACGAGACCCCAATGCGCATCTATCCTGCGATCCACTACACCATGGGTGGGCTGTGGGTAGACTACAACCTCCAGAGCAACATCCCTGGGCTCTTCGTGGCCGGTGAGGCGAACTTCTCAGATCACGGCGCGAACCGCCTCGGCGCCTCAGCGCTGATGCAGGGGCTCGCGGACGGCTACTTTGTCTTACCCGCGACAATGGGTAACTACCTGGGTAATGAGGGCCGTGAGCTCACGCCTGTGGACGACAGCCATGAGGCCGCGCAAGAGGCGCTCAGCGCGGTTAAGGCGCGCATTGAGAAGATCATGAGCGTTAAGGGTAAGCGGAGCCCCGACTCCTTCCACCGTGAGCTCGGCAAGATCTGCTGGGATCACTGTGGTATGGCCCGTAACAAAGAAGGCCTCACGGGCGCGATCGAGCAGATCAAAGCGCTCCGCGCAGAGTTCTGGGAGAACGTCTCGGTCCTCGGTGACCCAGACGGCATCAACCAGAGCCTCGAGAAAGCGGGTCGCGTCGCTGACTTCCTAGAGTTTGGTGAGCTGATGATCCGTGACGCGCTCCACCGTGAGGAGAGCTGTGGTGGACACTTCCGTGAGGAGCACCAGACCCCAGAGGGTGAGGCAAAGCGTGATGATGAGAACTTCCAGTACGTCGCGGCGTGGGAGTTCAAGGGTGTGGATGAGGAGCCCGCGCTCCACAAAGAGCAGCTTGAGTTTGACTACGTTAAGCCAAGCCAGCGCAGCTACAAGTAACAGGAGGACATAACGATGAGCAAAGAGATCAACATCAAGCTCCACGTCTGGCGCCAAAAGAACAAGCGTGACGCCGGCGCCTTCGAGACCTACCAGCTCAACGGCGTCAGCCATGACAGCTCTTTCCTCGAGATGCTCGACCAACTTAATGAGCAGCTGATCGAGGAGGGCAAGGAGCCTGTCACCTTTGACCACGACTGCCGTGAGGGCATCTGTGGCTCATGCGGGATGGTCGTCAACGGCGTCCCGCACGGGCCTCGCAAGCTCACCACGACCTGCCAGCTCCACATGCGTGAGTACAACGACGGCGCTGAGCTCTGGATTGAGCCGTGGCGCGCCAAGGGCTTCCCTGTCCTCAAGGACCTTATGGTCGACCGCTCCGCGTTCGATCGCATCATCTCGGCGGGTGGTTATGTGTCTGTCAACACAGGGAGCGCCCAAGACGCGAACGCGACCCCCGTGAACAAGCAGGAGGCGGACCTCGCCTTTGACGCCGCGACCTGCATCGGTTGTGGCGCCTGTGTCGCGGCCTGCCCGAACGCGAGCGCGATGCTCTTCACCTCCGCTAAGATCACCCACCTCGGGCTCCTGCCTCAGGGTCAGGTCGAGCGTGGTGAGCGCGCGGTGAACATGGTCAACCAGATGGAGTCTGAGGGCTTTGGTGGCTGCACCAATCACGGCGAGTGTGAGGCCGCGTGCCCTAAGGGGATCCGCATGGACTTCATCGCCCGGATGAACCGTGACTTTATCTCAGGGAGCCTCAGCTAAGAGGCACAGGTGAGCGCCTGATGGGGTGCGGTGACCCGCCCCCACTCAGCGCGTCACTCGTCAGCGCGTCACTCGACGCTCATCTCCTCCATACGTGAGGAGACCAGCTCATAGCAGATCGGCTCACATCCGTGGAGCCCATCACACTCGCTGACGCACTGCATGAGGTCAGTGGCCGCGCGCTCCGCGAGGTCCGCCCCGCTCAGCGCGCTGTGCTCAGACTTAGCGATCAATACACAGCCCTCTACACAGCTCAGGTCGTCATCACAGCCTCCCACACAGCTGCTCACCTCACCACCATCAAAGAAAGCGCTATAGCAGAGGCTCACAGCGCCCAGCACCGTGCCACCAGCGCTGAGGATCGGGACCGTCGTGCTGACGCTCGCGCCCGCGATCGCGACGCTTGAGGCGAACTGCCAGACGATCGCGCTGATCAGCGCCGCCCCGATCCCTGCGCCCACACAGGCGATCTTCGTTAACAGGCCATCCCCCTTCATCTCGCCACCCATCTCCAGAGAGGGGCTCAAGGTACTCACGAGCTGAATGGTGGGGATCTCAAGCGCCTTAAGGTCAGCCTCGCTACAGCTCGTGCTGATGAGCGCTAAGCTCGCGGTCTCTACGAGCAGCTCACAGCGCGACTCCCCTGAGATGTGCACCGTCATCTGCTCGCCCTCAGGCGCCACAGGGATCACCGCCGCGAAGCTCCGCTCACCCAGCTGATTGAGCCCCTCAAGCATGCTGTACTCCCCATCCTCCCTCAAGCTCCACGTCGCGACGGTGTGCGCCTGATCAAACTTACCCGTGTCTACCCCGTCGAGCTCCGCGACTGGGGCGAGCCCGTCAAAGCGAGCCTCGAGCGAGTCTCCATTGTCACACCCTGTAGGGATGATCAACGCCGTGAGCAAGACCAGGAGCGTCTTGTTGATGATTTGAGACATCGTGTACCTCTGTTGATTGAAGAAAATAAATACACCAAAAATAAACACACGCCCCATGTCGGTGAGGTGTTACATGTCTAACAAACTTAACGGCTTAACTCTAGCGCTTCTAACGTTAAACTCTAGCGTTAAGCCCTTAACCACGCCTCCGACCAAGCGAGCACAGGGGCCGCGGTAGGGCGCCCATGTTGCCAGTCTCCACCCTCGACCCCGCTCCCACCGATGTCCAAGTGGGTATAGGCGAGCGGGGCTTCACTTTGACGGCCGTGAGTGGATAACCCAGCGGCCTTCACTAAGAAAGCCATCGGGAACTGGTGACCTCGCGCGGTGCCTGAGGAGGGCTCGTTATTACATGAGATCACGTCATCTGCGAGCGTACGTGGCCGTACGAACTCGTAATCTTCACGGCGTAACCGAGAGCGCTCAAAGCAGTCTCCCGAGCGCTCCCCAGCCTCAAACAGCTCCGCGGAGACCCCTTGACGCTCCGCCTCCCCATTGTCGAGGCAGATAGAGTAGGGGCCCACCGCTCGCCCCGCGTGGCCCGTGAGCGTCGCGACCGTAAAGAGCTGAGGCGTCCCCCCTTTACCTTGCTCCTCAAGCGCCTCAACCCGCAGATGCGAGAGGAGGTCAGCGAGCACAAGGCGCCCCTCAGCGTCGGTGTTGCCGATCCTCACCCTCACCCCTGCGTGAGAGGTGATGATCTCATCTGTGACGAACGCGTCCGCGCCGATGCTGTTCCGTACGAGGCCGATCGCCGCGACCGCCCGCACCCCCTTCGGTTTGAGCTGAGCGAGGGTGAGGAAGAAGCCAATCACCGCCGCCGCCCCCCCTTTATCTCGGCTCATCCCTGCCATATGCCCACCCGTCTTCAGGTCAGCCCCACCCGTGTCATAGGTGACCCCCTTACCCGCGAAGTAGAGCGAGCGTGTCACCTCACCCTCCCCCTCATAACGGAGCCAGACGACCCTAGGTTGATGACGTTTTACCCCCATGGATGCGCGCGCGACAGCGGAGAGGAGCGGGTAGCGCTCCACGAGCTCAGGGGCGCCCTTCACCACATCTACACGCACCGCGCTCCCCTTAAAGACGCGCTTACAGAGCTCCTCTGCCTTAGGGGGCGCCATCCGCTCAGGCTCCGTACCTGCGACGTCCCGCGCGAGGCAACGCCCATGCTCTACCCCCATCAGCCAACGAGCCCACTCCACCCGAGCGTGATCGCCCTCTGCGCCCTCAGCGCCCAGGAGACCTCCAGCGCCCTCTAGACATACCCCTACGGCCTCAAGCGTCCGCCCACGCGCCTGCTCTCTGGCCTCGAGCGGATGCCAGAGCGCGCTCATCGCGCCCAAGGTCGAGGCCTCTCTCGCCCTCAGGTGTCGCTCCGCGAGCCAGCCCTCAGCGGGGACCCCTGTCACCCAGAGCGCAGGGCGCTGAGCGCCGACCGCGAGGGCGCACTCCATCGCGTGGCGAGCGGCGTCACGCCACACCCGAACGTCATCACAGTCCCCCTTCAGGTCACCCACAAGGGCGAGGATGAGACGCCTACCGAGCCCCTCGTCACTGATCACGAGCTGAGCGTCTCCAGCCTGCGTTAAGCGCTCATCAAGCCGCTGGGCTGACTGGAGCTCCTGTAACAGCGCAGGGCTCACCCCTGTGAGGTCACTTGGGCACACGAGCAAGAGCGCGTCCCAAGAGCCCGCGGAGCGCAGGTCACTTAGCCGTGGGGTGGTGTGGAGCAGTGGGAGCATAGCGAGCCTCCTGGTCTAGGTGTCCTCCTCAGGCCGTCTCATGAGCTGAGGTGGGTGATCTGGGTCATAGTGTCCGCTCCCTGCACGCATGAGTCGATCACGTATCGCTCCGCCTAGGCCCGCGCTAGGAGGGAGCTCAGCGATCAGCCACGGCGCTGGGCTCGCGTCAAGGGCGCGCATCGCGCCGAAGAGCCTAGCGGCCGCCTCAAGGCTAGAGCCCGTAGCAGACAGCACCTCAAAAGCACTCCGGTTGAGCGGAGCCCGCCAACGTAGACAGCCCGCCTCCTCTGGGATCTGCCCTTCACTCAGCTCCCCATCAAACACATAGAGGGGCTTACGGGGCGCGTAGTGGTTCTTCAGGGTGCCCGGCGCTTGTCCAATGATCGGGGTGGGGTAGCTCAGCTCAAAGCCGAGCGCCTCGAGGCGCTCGGGCTCAATCCCACCAAGGCGTAAGATCGGCAGTGAGGGGGGCGCCTCGGTCGTGTCAACGATCGTGGACTCCAAGCCCACCGCGCATGGACCTCCATCTAGGATCACCTCGAGGCGCGCCCCCAGCCCATCCATCACCGCCTCAGCGCTCGTGGGGCTGATGCGCCCAAAGGGGTTGGCGCTCGGCGCTACGAGCGGCCCACCAAACGAGCTGAGCAAGGCCTGGGCGACCGGGTGAGCAGGGCAACGGAGCGCCACGGTCGGGTGTCCGGAGGTGACGAGGTCGCTGATCTCAGGTCCCTTCCGGACGAGCAGGGTGAGAGGCCCTGGCCAAAAGGCGTCGATCAAGGCTCGCGCTGTGTCGCTCAAGGTCACCCACCGCGCAGGGTCCTGCTCGGGCCCAAGGTGAACAATGAGCGGGTCGAAGTGTGGTCGACCCTTGGTCTCAAAGACCTTCGCCACTGCGAGGGGGTTGAGCGCGTCGGCCGCGAGCCCATACACTGTCTCGGTGGGGAGCCCAACACACGACCCAGCGCGTAACGCGTCGACCGCTCGCGCCAGCCCCCCCTCCTCTACACTGTAGATTGGCATGTCCCACCTCTCTCCCTTAGGCGCGCTCTTGATATGAGCTGACGAGCCCAAGGAGCTCAACCTCGCTGAGGACCACGGAGCTACGCTGGGCTGCCTTCACGAGGTCATCCACCAGCTCCTCGTCTTCAGGGAGGCCTCGCTTGCGAAGCCAATAGAGGGCGTTGCTCTTACCGCTCATCCGCCCAAGCTCAACCTCTTGCTCAAGGCCAAACAAGTGCGCTGGGACGCCTGAATAGACGACGTCCTCTAGCGCGCGATCCCCATCTCTTCTCGCTTTAAGGAGGGCCGCGGCGTGTACACCTGTAGCGGTCCGAAACGCGTCTGAACCAAAGACAGGGTAGTTTCGCGGAACGGGGAC
>Ga0181593_10003158_pt1 | contig 15161 bp, 12 predicted proteins | sample 071ome_19_FD_133756 | JGI IMG/M metagenome (GOLD analysis project Ga0181593, IMG submission 133756) | Coastal salt marsh microbial communities from the Groves Creek Marsh, Skidaway Island, Georgia - 071413AT metaG (megahit assembly) | ecosystem: Environmental > Aquatic > Marine > Intertidal...
GGGGTTCGGGATGCGGTGGAGGAGGGATCGGTCGATCCGCGGCGCTACTTCAGCTATCTGGGCATCCTCGACTCCCTCGAGGAGCAGCGACCGGCGCGGGGCTGAAGCATGGGGGGGACGGAGAGCCTCGCCCGGGATCCGCGCGCGGGATCGGCTGGTCCGGGGCGTCCTCCCATCGGGGGCGGCGCCAACGGGGAAGCGCAGGGTTGGCAGGGTTTGCAGGGTTTGCAGGGTGTCGTCGCCAGCGGCGGCGATGGCGGCGGCCGCGGTGAGAATTGCGGCGAGGACCGCGGAGGAGGAGAGGTCGCGTGCACGAAGCGATCGCCCGATCCGGCCCTGCTCCCGAACGGACGGCTTCCTCTGGGATGGAGGAGCCCCGACCCCCGAGCTCGGTGGGCGGTCTCGCCCCGACAGAGGAGAGTCTCCTGATGGGGACCGGCGCGGATGATCGGACCAGCCCGGAAGATCGTGGCGCGGACACCTCCTCGTCCGGCCCCCCGCGCCGGGATTCTGAGGCTCGGGAGCTGCCCTCCCCGGGCTCAGCCTCCCCGGACTCAGTCTCTCCGGGCTCAGTCTCCACGGACTCAGTCTCCACGGACCCGGCCTCTCCGGCTCGTCTTCCGTCCGAGAGGGAGGCGGCCCCGGTCCCGGCGGAGCTCTCCCCGGCGCGACTGCGCGCTCTCGTGGATCAAGCCCGTGGAGGGGACCCCGAGGCCTTCCGGGCGCTGATCGAGCATCACCGGGGAGTGGCGACGGCGAAGGCCTATGCGACTCTGGGTGAGGTTCACCTCTGCGCGGATGCCCTGCAGAACGCCTACCTCAAGGCGTGGCAGAAGCTGGGGTCCCTTCGCCACTCCGACCGCTTCTCCGGGTGGTTCCTCGCGATCGTCTCCCGCGCCGCGCTCGATGTCGCGCGGCGGCGGGGCCGGCTCTCGGGCCATGAGCAGGGATACGGGGAGCTCCCCCCCGGGGAGGGCCCGTCGGGGGGATTCGTCGGCGGCGAGGATGCGCTCGTGCGACGGGAGCGGGGAGACAGGATCCGCGAAGCGCTCGCGGCGCTCCCCCCCGAGTACCGCGAGGTCATCTACCTGAAGCATGTGGAGGGGCGCTCCTACCGGGAGATCGCAAGGATGCTCCGGACCACCACGAAGGCGGTGGAGTCTCGGCTCTTCCGCGCGCGCCAGCAGCTCGGTCGACTGCTGGATGAGCCCGAGCGGGGAGGGGACCCGAAGTGATGCCGCCGTTCCCCACCGCCCCAGTGACGCAACCGATCCCGCCTCGCTCCCGGAAGGAGTCCCGGCGATGAACCTGAAACTCACCTGCGAGCTCGCGAGCCGCTGGCTCTCGCGATCGATCGACGAGGAGCTCTCGCCGCGTGAGGAGTCGCTGCTCGAGCAGCACCTCGACGGCTGCCCCCGCTGTCGCGAGGAGCGTCAGCGTCTCTTCGTCGACATGGACTGGATCGAGGAGAACTGGACCGGCGTGGAGGAGGAGGTGGAGACCCTCCTGCGCGATCGGATCGGCGAGGGGGCGGATCCCTACTCTCCCCTGCTCCCCCCGACGCCGGAGCCCCGGTCCGGTCGGGCGCGCCTGCTCGTCTCCGCCGCGGCGCTGGCGCTGCTCCTGGCCGGAACGCTCCACTGGCGGGCGAGGGGGCCGGAGGGTGCCTCCGCCCCGGTCGCTCTCCTCGAGCACTCCGCCCCGGGAGTGACGATCCGCACCCGGGAGGGGGAGACCTGGAGGGACGGAACCGGCGCGGTCTCCGTCGTGGAGGGGGAGCGCATATCGGTCCCCGATGGGGGGGACGCCTATCTCTCCTTCGCGGACGGGAGCTACGCGCGCCTCGGAGCGGGGAGCCTTCTCCGCCTGCGCCGCCTCGACGGCGAGGTGATCCTCGAGCTCGTGGAGGGGCGGACCGCCTACGAGGTCGCCGAGCGGGCTCCCGAAGCGCCGTTCGTCGTCCGGACTCCCCTCGCCGAGGTCCGGGTAGTGGGGACTCGCTTCGGAGTGGTTCACGCCGCGGAGCGGACACGAGTCTCGGTGGCGGAGGGGACGGTCGAGGTGCGCCGGCGTCCGGCTCGTGGCGACGCGATGCCGGTTCGGGCGGGGGAGTGGCTCCTCGTCACGCGGGATCGGATCCAGTTCGCGCCCGAGGCGCAGCCGCTGACCGACGCTCGCTCCGCCGCGGAGTCCCTCCCGGAGGGGGGACGCGACGCCGACGGAGGTGCCGGCAGCGGAGGAGAGGCGGAGCCGACGGGTGTGCCCCGCGGCGACGGCGACGAGGGAAAGAGAGCTCCTCCGGGGGCGCTCGACATGCCTCCGGGCTCCGGGAGCGATTCGGGGAATCGGCGGCCGCGGGACTGACCCCCCGCTCGAACGCCGCCGGCGAGCGCGGAGGGTCTACTCCACGAGGAAGACGAGCCCCTCCACGAGGTAGATGGAGCCTGCTCCGTAGATCCACGCCTCGAAGATGCGCTCCCCCCGTCGCTCCCAGGTCACTTCGGGAGGGTAGCCCCAGGCCTGGATGATCTCGTCGTGGGTCATTCCCTCGATGACCTCACCCGCGGAGACCCTGCGCTCGTAGTGTCCGCGAGTCTTGCCCCGCAGGAGGGATGCGCGCCTGCGCTCGCGGCTCCAGGATTCGATCGCCTTCGCCAGCGCGACGCGTCCGATCGGCACGACCCGCCCCTGCTGCTCCACCAGCCCTCGCTCCCGAAGGAACGCCGCGCGGGGGAGCCAGCGCCCGGCGTTCGCGGTGAGCCCCGCCGCGGCGAGGCCCTCCTCCACCTGAGGATCGGCGGGGAAGCGACGCGCGAGCGCGTTGGCGAAGTCGAGCCAGCGGGGGTCCTCGCCCACCATCGGCGCGGGGAACTCGAGCCAGTGCAGCGCCGTCTCCGCTCCGTCGGCCAGGCGCCTCTGCGCGTGGGCTCGCCAGGAGCGGGTGGCCTCCTCGCGCAGCTGCGGGTCCCCGCGCCCCGACTCCCGAAGGGCCCAGCGCAGGAGCGCCTCGGTCCGCTCCGTGCCGCGGCTCCGGGTCGGGGCCGACAGCATCCGGAAGACTCCCAGGGGTGGGGGCGCCGAGTGGACCTCGCGGATCTCCAGGTTCTCGGTGTCCGTGAAGGCGACCCGCAGGCGCATCAGTCCTCGCCGCGCCTTCGCTCGCGCGAGCGGCTCACCCTCCGCCTCAGGTCCGATGAGGAACGAGCGCTCGCTCCCCTCCACCTCGAGTCGGCTCCCCACCCGGGCGCCGTATCGGGCGATCACCCACGCCTCCGCGACCTCTCCCGGGGGGAGGTGAACGAGCTCGTCCGCGACGAGCTGCGGGAGCGCCTCCCCGTCGCCGGATGGGGCCGTCAGCAGCAGGGAGATCGTCAGGATTCCGAGGGAGTGGATCACGGTCCGAGTCCTTCCAGCAGGAGGAGCTGACCGCTCCGCAGGATCGCGAGCACACCCCCATCGGAGCAGGGGCGCAGGTCCACGGGGGGAGTCTCGGTCCGGATCGACCAGAGGGTGCGCCCTCCCCGATCGAGCGCGTGGATCGCACCGTCCGCGTCTCCGACGAAGGTGCCTCCGGAGAGGGGGAGCGGAGGACACGACAGACGGCAGGGGGCCGGATGGGAGAACGCGCGATCCTCCCGGATCTCCACCCACTCCCGCGCGCCGCCGTAGACGAGCCTCCCCTGCCGCCAGGTGACCGGGGTCGTCGGCGCAGGCCACTGCTCGCGACCGAGGAGCCCATCGCGGACTCCGCTCGCGAGGAGCAGGGAGCCATCCGGGAGCACATCCCGGACCGGCTCCGTCAGGCGCTGATCGAAGACCGACTCCAGGGAGGGGAGGGTCAGCGTTCGGGCGGTGCCGAGGCGATCGAAGGCGAGGACGAGCTGCCCCGGAGTGTCGAGGCGCTCGATCGGGGCACCCATCGCGCTCCGACTCCGCTCCTGTCCCGTGGCGGGGTCGAGCAGGATCACGCGCCCGAGCTCGTCCCCGATCACCACGCCAGCGGTCTCGCTCGTGGCGCAGGCGAGAATCGGGGCGTCATGGATGATGCTCCAGCGAATGCTCCAGCCGGTGGGATCGACGCAGTGCACGCGTCCATCGTGGCCGGCGATGACGATCTCCTCGCCGAGCGGGAGGACTTGAGCGGGGGGGTGGCCGGGCGTCCCGCCGATGAGGACGCGCTCCGCCATGGAGACGCCGTGTCTCCCCTGCGGGAGCACGTAGACCCTGCCGTCCCGGCACGAGACGACCCGATGGCCGTCGATCTCCACGGCCGGGTCCTCGACCCAGCCCGGCAGGGCGCCCACCGCCACGGGGGCGCGGGAGAGGCGCAGGTCCCGCACGGCGCTCCCGTCGTCGGTGTGGACGAACTCGAGCGGCTCGCAGCCGACTCTCGCCACGGAGACGGTGAACGGAGCGCTTCCCGGGCGGAAGCGATGCGTGACGGGGGAGGCTCCGATCTCGACCCCGTCGATGCTCACCATCGCGCCGGCCGGCGTGGTGCGGAGATGCAGGGGGAGCAGAATGGCGTCGCGCTGGTCCGGGGGCAGGCTCCGGAACGGTCCCTCGAGGAGGGCATCGAGTCGACTCCGGGCGAGGGAGAACTCCCCGCGCTGCTCGGCGTTCATCGCTCCCTCGAGGAGCTCCTCCGCCTGAGATCGGAGCGCGGCTCGGTGGGAGCGGTCCCGCGCCTCGGCCGCCTCGCGGGCGACGCGCTCGGCTCTCTCCCGCTCCGCGATCCTCCGGTCGACGGCGACGAGGGCGCTCTCGCTCCGCCCCGCCACGGTGGAGAGCCCGTACTCCTCGAGCACGGTGGAGAGGGATCGACGGGCATCGGCGAGGGCATCCGCCGTGGAGGTGGGGGAGACCCGGGCGATGGCCTCCCGGTAGAGCTGCCGAGCGCTCGACTCGTAGCGAATCACCGGAATGGCGATGAGCGCGAGGACGAGGGCGGAGGCTCCGAGGGCACCCCGGCGCAGGCGCTGAGCCCGCCGAGCCCCGGCCTCCCGTCGGGTGAGGTTCTCGATCAGGGTCCGGATGCCGGGGAGCTCCGGGTCGATCGAGTGCAGGGCTCGGGCCGCCTCCAACGCGAGCGCCGGATCCCCGCCCTGCTGGGCGAGGCGCTCCCCCCGCTGGAGGAAGTCGACGGCGCGGTCGAAGCTCCCGAGCTTTCGGGCGATCTCGCCTCGGTCGATCCAGTACTCGGGGCTCTCCGACTCGCTCTCCTCGAGCTCGGCGAGGAGCGCCTCCGCATCGTGGAAGCGATTGGCGCGGCGGAGAGCGGTGAGGAGCGTGCTTCGCAGCTCCGAGACGGCGCGGGCGGGGGCCTGCTCGCGCAGGGTCCAGAGGAGTGACAGGAGGTCGAGGTCGTGGGGAGTGATGCCCTGAAGGACCCGACCGATCTCCCAGGCGCCCGCGGGGTCGCCCTGGTCGCGCCGGCACTCGATGGCGCGCCGCAGCGTCGCGGCGCCCTCCTTCTTGCGACCGGTCTCGACGAGGTAGCGACCGGTCTCGTCGAGGAGCTCCGCATCCTCGCTCCCCCTCAACTCGCACAGCAGACGGTAGAGCTCGATCGCCGCCTCAGGGTCGTTGTGGCGACGCATGCGGCGGGCGATCTCCTGGTGCTCCTCGAACTCGAGGACGCGGATCCAGCCCTCCTCGAGGAAGCGGTAGAGCGCCTTCAGCGCAGAGAACTTGGTGGTCCTCGCGATGGACTGGATCTGCGTCACCGGCCGCGGATCGCAGCAGGCCCGCCACACCTCGGCCTCATCGGCATCGAGCGTGGCGTCGGCGGGCAGCTCTTCGACCTCGCGAGAGATCCAGAGCCGGGTGTCGGGGATGCGGGAGCGGATCACATGGGACTCGTCGAGCTGGCGGAGCCCCTCGATGATCACCGACTGCGGATCGACCCGGACCTGGGTGTAGGGCTGCATCGGCTCGAGGAGCTCGGGAGGACGGAAGTCGGGGACGAACTCGAAGTCCCCCTCCTCCCAGAGGAGCATCTCGTAGAGCTCCTCCTCGATCTTGGTGCGGAGCGCGGCCTGGAGGTCCTCGGGCGTGATGGCGCCCTGCTCGAGGAGGATGCGCCCGATCGGCCGCTCCGTCCCCACCTGCAGCTCCGCCGCCGCCGCGAGGCCGGTCTCGTCCACCTTGCCTCGACGGAGGAGGATCTCACCCAGTCGCGAGGTGTTCTCCCCGGAGGTGAGGAAGGCGATGGAGCCGGTGGAGAAGTAGATCGTCTTCCTGCCCGCGCGGGAGGAGACGTAGAGGGTGCCCGTGTGGCGGTTGCAGGCGAGGGTCTGAAACAGCTCCCCGAGCCCGAAGTGTTGCAGATGACCTTTGAGCGCCATACCCGTGTCCCCGGCCGTGGTCGGGTGGTCCCGCCGTGTCCCACACCGGACCGGGGCGAGAGTGCCGGAGATCGCGACGTCCCCTCCCCGGTTCCGCCCCTCGCGCGGGATGGGAGCCCCATCTCCGCGGTGGAGGGTTACGATCGGAATCACCGAGAGCGATCTCAGTGAAGAGTACGCTGCTCCGGCGGATCGGACCAATCGCAACGGGAGGAGCTCCCCGCCTTGAAGCCCACGGCCCCCGGACTCTATGTCCACGTGCCCTTCTGCACGGTCCGCTGCTCCTACTGCGACTTCCATGTCGCCGGGTACCGGGCCGCGGTGGCGGAGCGCTATGTGGACGCCCTCCTCGAGGAGCTGGCCGCGCTGGAGGGGGAGGGCTTCCGGCCCCGGACGATCTTCATCGGCGGGGGGACCCCCTCCGTGCTCCCCCCCGACGCCTGGGGGCGTCTCCTCCGCTTCCTCGGCCGGGCGTTCGGAGGTGACGACCTCGAGGAGTGGACGGTGGAGGCGAACCCCGGGACCATCGACCGGGAGAAGGCGGAGATCGCGCGGGAGGCCGGGGTCGATCGGATCAGCACCGGCGCGCAGACCTTCTCCGCGGAAGGGCTCCAGGTCCTCGGCCGCGAGCATGGTCCCGAGGTGGTGGCCGGGGCCCATGCGTTGCTCCGGGAGGCGGGCTTCGAGCGTCTCAGCCTCGATCTGATCATCGGGTGGCCCGGGCAGACCGCCGCCGCGGTGGACGAGGACCTCCGTCGGGTGCGCGAGATCGACCCGGGTCACGTGAGCCTCTATCACCTCAGCTACGAGGAGGGGACCGCCCTCGACCGTCAGCGGCGAGCCGGACGGGTCGAGCCGCTCCCCGATCCCGAAGTGATCACCCTCGCCCGCCGCGCGTTGTCGGGACTTCGGGAGGCGGGGTACGCTCGATACGAGGTCTCCAACCTCTGCCGCTCCGGTGAGGAGTCGCTTCACAACCTGAACTACTGGCTGCGCGGGGGTTACCGCGGGGTCGGCTCGGGTGCGGCGAACTTCGCGGGGGGGGCGAGGTGGAGGAACCTCGCCGATGTCGGTGCCTACATTCGGGCGGGAGGTCGACCCGAGCGGGTCGATGTCGAGGAGATCGGCGCCGTCGGAGCGCTGGAGGAGCGGCTGTTCCTCTCTCTCCGGCTCGAGCGCGGGCTCGACATCGCGGAGTTCGAGGAGCGCGCGGGTGCTTCCCTCTCCGCGATCTGCGGCGACGCCATCGACGAGTTGGTGGGAGACGGTCTCCTCGTGAGAGGGACGGACTCACTGCGGGCCACGGAGCGAGGCTTCGAGGTCCTCGACGCCGTGATCCTGAAGCTCTGGGATGGCTGTGACTGGGAGGAGGCGAGGATCGATGGAGACACCGGACCTGATGATGCTTCTCCGGCTGGTGCGTCACCGCGGCTGGATCGATGAGGACCGCCTCGAGAGCTGGATCGCGGAGTTCCCGGGGGGGCTGACGGTGGAGGGCGTCTTCGGGCGTCTGGTCGCCGCCGGCACGATCAACTCGGCGGAGGCGGATGCGGCGCTCACGCACCTCCGCAATCGCGCCCGGGGCCTCCGTGACTCCTCGCGCGAGCGCCTGCAGCGCGATCGCAGCTTCGGTCGAATCGCTCTCGATCGCGGCTGGATCGACGGGGCGCAGCTCGAGCACGCGCTCCTCGAGCAGGCCCGCCTCCGTCGGCTCCGCCTCGACTTTCGGGTCGGGGAGGTGCTCGTGCGGCAGGGGGCGCTCGTCACCGCGCAGGTGCGGGAGATCCTCGGTGCGCAGGGGCTCGCCCTCGACACCTGTCGCGGCTGCGCCGCCATCCTCGAGCGAGGCGCCGGGGAGCCCCCCGCGGACCGGTGCCCGAACTGCGGCGGGGAGCTCCGCCCCTCGCTCTTCCTCGACCCGGTCCCGGCGGACGACATCCCGATCGAAGAGTGAGGACTACTCCCCGGTCCGAGCGGGGGACGCACTCCAGCGCGCCTCCCACTCCTCTCCTCCGGAGGAGGGGCGCAGCTCGACCCCCCGCGCCCCTCGGCGGAGCTGGCCGCGCTCGCCGAGGCTCCAGCCAGGGCCGAGCCGTGGCAGGAGCAGCGAGGCCCAGCCGGAGGGGGGGCTCTCCTCGGCCCTGTCCGGCGTGCCCAGCTCCCCGACCGCGGCACGCTCCACCTGTCGCAGGAGCGGGTCCGCTCCGCGGGCGCGTCCGCCGATGGTCCCCAGCAGCAGCTGGATGGCGAGGAGCAGCACGAGGATCACTGCCAGGAGGAACGGCAGCAGGGTGAGGGAGACGCGACGCGGGTGTCCGCTCGCGGCCCGCAGGGGCTCTCGCAGGGAGAGCACCGGGGCGGGAGGCGGCGCGACCCGGGAGAGCTGCCATCGCAGCAGCGCCCGGTCGAACGCGATCGACTCCGCGAGGCCTCGGCAGGTGGGGCACTCCTCGATGTGAGAGGGGGCCTCCCGGTCCGGCTCTTCGCAGACCCACGCCTCGAGCGCGCGTCGGCAGCCCTCCGGGAGGGTCGGCTCACCGCCGAAGTCGTCGTCGATCACCTCATGCTCCTGTCCTCGTGGTCCTGCTCCGGTCGCCGTCCGCCCCGCTGCGCCTCGATCGCGCCGCGGAGTCTCAGGTGTGCGCGGAAGATGCGATTGCGGATCGTCCCCTCCGGCTCACCGAGGAGCCGCGCGATCTGGGCGGGGCTGAGCCCCGACCAGTACCGCAGCGTGAGGACGGTCCGATACAGCTCCGGAATCCTCCCGAGGGCCTCCTGCAGGAGGAGGAGGTGCTCCTCCTCCGCGGTGGCCTCTCCTCGGTCTCTCTCCGCCGGCTCCTCCCCGGTCCGCAGGGGAGACTCCGGGCGTGCGCCGCGTCGACGATGGGCATCGATCACCTTGCGCGAGGCGATCGCGAGGAGCCAGGAGACCGCGCGCGACGGGTCGCGCAGCGTCTCCCTCTTCTCCCACCCCTGGAGGAAGGTGTCCTGAGTCAGGTCCTCCGCCCTGTCCCGGTCGGAGACCCGTTGGTGGACGAAGACGAAGATCAGGTCCCAGAGCTGCTCCACCACCCCTTGGAAGGCCGCTCGATCTCCGGAGAACGCGGCGCGGAGGTCCGCCACCGAAGGGGGAGAGGGGGGGTCGCCGTCTTTCTCCCTCGCGTCGGACCCGGCAGCTGGCATTGTTCTCCTCCCGGGCGCCCGGACGGTGGATTCTCGGAACCAGCGGGAGCCGCGCGACTCCCCTGCTTCTCTGGAGAGACGAGGAGCGGGCCCGATCGTTGCCCGATTTGACGGTGTTCCTCATCGCATCCTAGTCTTTTCCGAGGGCCCTTCGAGGGGTCTCGTTCGCAGGCACATTCTCTGGGCAGGACCGGGAACGGGAGCCATGGACAAGAAGAAGCGCAAGCAGGACCCGCAGCCGTCGGTCGACCCTCGACCGAACGATGAGCCTCTCGGGTCCACCGGGGAGAGCACCGGTGAGATGACCCAGGAGAGCGCCGAGACGGTCTCGCTCCTCCCGGTCGGCGAGGCTCCGGGGACGGAGACGGTCGCCACGGCGGGCCTCGAGGACCTCGACGATGTCCTCGTCCTCCTCCCCGAGGAGGACGAAATCGACTTCGACTCGATTCTCGTCGCCCCGTCGGCGACCGAGGCGGAGACGGACATCGATGACATCACCGAGGAGGTCACCGATGTCTTCCTCATCGAGGAGGACGCCGCGTCGTCGGAGAGGGCCATCCCGGTCCGCGCGGAGGAGGTGGGACTCCTGTCCCAGCACCCCGACCACGGGATCCTCCCCTCGGTCGGAGCCTTCTCTGTCGGGGATCTCGACGATCTGCCGGACATCGAGGATGTCGAGGACATCACCAGCCTCGTCGAGGAGGCGGACCTCGATGAACTCGCTTTTTCGGAGACCGATGACGAGGAGCTGCAGGAGTCGGCCCCGGAGGCGCCCTTCGGCTCCCTCTCCGTCCTCCTCAAGATCGCGGCGGCCCTCGTCGTCGCCTGCGGCGCCCTGTACCTCGTCCCCGGCCTGGGAGAAGCCCCCGCGCCGGTCGTTGCGTCGAGCGAGCTGACCGTCACCGAGAGCCTCGAGGCTCCGATGGGGCTGGTCGCCGCGCCGGAGAGCCTCCCCGCCGGGGGTGGAGCGATCGCCGCAGGGGTGGAGTTCCCGCCCGCGCTCCCCGCCGAGTTCGACCTGTGGATCCAGGATGTCGTCGCCACCAACTTCGGGGTCGACGCGCCCGGTGCGAGCAACTGAGGGAGCGAGAAGAACCATGAGAATCCACCACCGCGCCCCCGTCGCCCTCTTCATCGCCGCTCTCGCGCTCGCCGTGCCGGCGGTCGCCGAGGGGGGGAGCGTCTTCCTCAAGAACGGCTACATCCTGCAGGGCAAGATCGTCGAGCGGGGCGAGGGCTGTGTCGTCCTCGGCTGGCAGAACGGAACGATGACGATCGAGGATCGCTTCATCGACGAGGTGCTCCTCGACCCCTCGGAGGAAGCGGCTCTGGAGCTCAGGCGCCTGGAGGAGGAGGAGGCCCGCCTGCGCGCGAACGAGGCGGTCTTCGTCGAGTCCGCCCTCTCGCTCGGTGCCGCCGGAGTGGTCAAGCTGCCGGAGAGCTACGGCGACATTCTCGGTCCGGGCCGGACGCCGGTCATCGCGGTCGAGTCCCCGGGCGTCGATCTCGCGGAGAGTCGCTCCACGGATGAAGCAGCCGCCGTGGACCCGGTCGTCGAGACCCCCGTGGCCGAGGTCGAGCGTGTCACGGCCGCCGATTTTTCAAAAAATTTCTCACCCGGATTCGGCCTGACGATGACTGTCCCCGAGCACTGGGTCACCCACGCGGGGGAGGAGCGCGCCACCGTCGCGCATCCGGAGTCGCCGACGCGCGACTTCCTCACCATCGACCGCTGGACCGAGGGTCGCGTCGATGCCGTCGTGGCGGTGGAGACGCTCCGTCGGGCGGTGGTCACCTCGGTCCCCGGGTGCATCGCGACTCCGGTGGCCGATCGGGTCATCGGCGGGATGTCCGCTAAATCTCTGGCCTGCAGCGGAGGCGAGACCCCGCGTGAGGTCGAGCAGTATGTCATCACGAGCGGAGCCTCGGTCTGGGTGATCGGTGTCCACGCCGAGGCCTCGACCCCCCCGGAGACCCGAGAGGCTCTCCAGTCGATGCTCGCCTCGATCTCCTTCGAGTAGGCGAGCGATCGAGCGAGGGGCGGCGTCGCCATCGGCGATGCCGCCCCTCGTTTCATCTTCCTCCCGACCCTGCCTCGGCCCCTCCCGGGTCGATTCGGCATTGAACCCGAACTTGCCATTGCTACGATAAACCCGACGGTGATGGGAGATACGACCGCGAGGTCGATCCTCCGCGCCGACGAGCTTCCTCGAGAGGCCGGGACGACCCCGGAAGTCGAAGGGCTCGGACCGCGGGAGCTCCCGGCGCAGGGGAATGCCGGAGCCCGCGAAGCAGCATTGCGGAGTCGCGTCACGCAGCACCGCACGAAGCCCCATGCGTCGCCTCCATGCGGCGTGCAAGGCTTCGAGCCGTGCCCCCTCTCCTCGCGGAGAGGGGGGATGAGACTCCGGACCCGCGAGGGTGGCTGCGAGGTGTCTCGGGGCGTTGCCCCCTCGGACGCCTTCAGGGGTTGGGCAACACAGGGGGAGAGTTGCTGAAGAGCAACGCCGGGCGCCGCCGAGCGGCCTCGTTCCCGACCGAGCCGACAAGGACCCCGCAGACCGCGCCGAGGGCGCAGGTCCGTGGCAGGGGTCGTGTCCTTCCCTCGCCCCTTCCTTCCGACACCAGACCCCTTCTTTCCGACTCCAGACCCCTTCTTTCCGACTCCAGACCAGGGGGCTCCCAACTGCGGAGTTCCCAACTCCTCAAGACAGCACCGCGCATCTCGGGATTCACCACGACAGGGTCGAGCACTTCGGGCTCAGGCCCCTCGGTGCTCTGCGACCGTTCGCCCGAGCGCCGTCGAGACTTCGGTCGGCGCGTTCAGGGCGGCTCCCCGCAGGGGCGGCGACTCGAGAAGTCTCTTCGCGTCGGAGTGGAAATCGAGTAAGGGATTTCGTGGAGCCCGCGTGATCCGACCTGGATCCCGCGGGTGAGCGGCTTACGGATCGAGAGAGGGAGCGTCACCCAGCGTGGGTGTCGCCCGAATCATCGACGGTGCCCTTCGGTGGGGCACAAGGCATCAGGGTTGGGGGTTCGACCCCCGGAGGAGTGCGATCATGGCGAAGAAGAAGGCGGCCAAGAAGACCGCGAAGAAGAAGACCGCCAAGAAGGCGGCCAAGAAGACTGCGAAGAAGAAGACCGCGAAGAAGAAGGCTGCGAAGAAGACGGCCAAGAAGAAGACTGCGAAGAAGGCTGCGAAGAAGACGGCCAAGAAGAAGACTGCGAAGAAGAAGACCGCCAAGAAGAAGACTGCGAAGAAGAAGACCGCGAAGAAGAAGACGGCCAAGAAGAAGACTGCGAAGAAGAAGACCGCCGCGAAGAAGACGGCCAAGAAGAAGCCTGCGGCCAAGAAGACCGCCAAGAAGAAGACTGCGAAGAAGAAGACGGCCAAGAAGTCAAAGTGACGAGGCCCGCCGCCGAACATCGGCCCTGGCGGACCGGGAAGAAGTCCTCAAGCTCGAGCCCCGGCACGAAGCCGAAGTACGACTTCTGGGGCTTCACGAAGTGAAGAGGACGATCCCCCCGCCAGCCGATCCAAGGCTCGGCCGTGCGGGCAGTTCTCGACTTCCTGGATCGTGGGTCCGGTCCTCCGGGATCGGTCCCGCGGGAAGGGGTGGGGGAGTCCTCCTCCACCCCTTCCTTCGTTTTTCTTCGACCCCGTTCCCTCGCTCTGGAGACGCGCCATGCCGGAGACTCCTTCCCTCGCCCAGCTGAGAGAGCGGCTCGATCAGGTCGAGGGTGTGGTCCTCTTCACGGGTGCGGGGATGAGCGCGGACTCCGGGATCCCCACCTATCGCGGCGCCGGAGGTCTTTGGCGAGGTGTCCGGGCGGAGTCTCTCGCCCATCCTCTCGCCTTTCGCGCGGATCCCCAGCTCGTCACCGACTGGTACCGTGAGCGCCGGAGGCAGATGGCGGCCGCTCCGATCCACGCCGGCCACCGGGCGGCCGCCGCGTTCTGTCGGCGGCGACCGAATCGCGTCGTCGTGACCCAGAATGTCGACGGCTTCCATCAGCGGGCCGGCTGCCCGGAGGTCCTCGAGCTTCATGGGTCGGTCTGGGTGGAGCGATGCACCCACTGCGGGGAGGAGACCCCCCTCGATCGAGAGGGGCCGCTCGCGGAGGAGGGGGAGGAGGTCCCGCTCTGCTCGTGCGGCGGACACCTCCGACCGGGGGTGGTCTGGTTCAGCGAGGGCCTCCCGGCGGAGACGCTCGGGGCCGCGGGCCGGCTCATCCGCCGAGCGGGAGCCCTGATCGTGGTGGGGACCTCCGGCGTCGTCGAGCCGGCGGCGTCCCTCGTCCGGCTGGCGCCGCCCGGCATGCTCCTCGTCGAGGTCAATCCCGCCCCTGCGATCGAAGGGGCGATCCAGCTCCCCGGCACCGCCGCGGACCTCCTCCCCCGGCTGCTGGGCGCGGAATAGCCCGCCGCGGGGCCCTCGCCGGTGTGTCATCCGGCCTCCGCCCCCGGGGGGTGGTCGGTAGAGGGGGTGGGGATCGCTTGCTACACTCCCCTCGTGTCGGAATCTCGGATCGCCACCCCATGAGGTGATCGATCCCTGCTCAGGGCTCACGTCGCGCGACGGTCGCGCCTTCCGCAAATGCGTGCATGCCTCGGGGATCCTCGGCACTGGAAGGGACCGGGCTCGTGGGCGATCCGCATCGTGCACCCGCCGCCACGCGGTCGAGAGGCAGCTGCTGTCTCCCCACCGGCACTCCTCTCCTTCCGCTCCTCCTCCTGCTGCTCCTGCTCCCCGCCTCGACCCCGCTCCCGGCTCAGCTCACCCTGAACCCCGAGCGTCTCGTCACCGCGGACGACGCGGTCGATCCGGTGATTCGCGCGTTCCAGATCGGCTCGGTCTTCATCGGTCATGTGAGCAACGGGGCGGTTCGCTTCCAGATCGGTCCTCTCCTCGAGAGCCCCGCCATTGAGCTGGTGACCCCGGGAGCGGTCTCCTCTCCACAGATCTCCATCTCCTCCGGGGGGCCGGCGCGCCTCCTGTTCGCCCAGGAGGATGTCCCCGGTCCCGGCTCGGGGATTCATGAGTCCGAGGGGCTCGCGGGGAGCTTCGGCCCGGTGATCGAGGTCGCGCCATCTCCTCAGATCGACCGGGCCCCCTCGGTCGCGAACCGCTCCGGCTTCGGCTCTCCGGATGTCGTCTGGGTGCGGGAGGACGCCGGCACTCCCCTGATCCTCCATCTGTCCCCCAGCTCCGGGTTGGTCACGGTGGGGGAGGGGGAGGCCCCCCATCTGGCCGCGGGATCCGGAGGCGATCATGAGCTCGTCTACCTGCGAGGAGGCGAGGTCCGCCATCGCTCCCTGAGCTCGGGGAGCTGGAGCGCGGAGACGACGCTCTCCTCGCCGGGGGGCGGTGTCGCGAGCGCTCCCCGCGTGGCGGTGGATGGCAACGGTGGGATCCACGTCGTCCACCTTCGAGACGGCGCCGTGCTCTACTCGCACCGGCCGGTCGGGGGGACCGCCTTCAGCCCTCCGATCTCTGCGAGCCCGGGGATTCCCGATGTGGAGCAGGCGCTCCTGCTCGCCGACCCCGGGCTGGGGGGGGTGCAGCTCTTCTTCACGGCGCTCGGCGATGTGTGGCGCCGCCTCGGCGCTGCCGGTCTCCTCTTCCCCTA
>Ga0181593_10003160_pt1 | contig 15154 bp, 14 predicted proteins | sample 071ome_19_FD_133756 | JGI IMG/M metagenome (GOLD analysis project Ga0181593, IMG submission 133756) | Coastal salt marsh microbial communities from the Groves Creek Marsh, Skidaway Island, Georgia - 071413AT metaG (megahit assembly) | ecosystem: Environmental > Aquatic > Marine > Intertidal...
CCCATCAGGGCGAGTCGTCCGACGTCGTCCCGCACCGAACGAATCTCACGATCCCACACGGCCGTCATCTCATCCGGCGTGAGAGACGTCAGCACGGTCACCGCGAGGAGCTTCAGATCGCCCGAGCGGGCGGACGCAGCCGCCTCCATCATCCTCGGGCCTCCCGACGCGTGGATGGTCAGGAGCTCGGCTCCGAGGTCGGAGGCCACCGCCACGGCGCGCCCCACGGTGTTCGGGATGTCGTGCAGCTTGATGTCGAGGAAGACCCGTTTTCCTCGGTCGACCAGACGCCGGACCATATCCGGCCCCACACGGGTGTAGAGCTCGAAGCCGACCTTGTAGAAGTCCGCCTGATCCCCGAGCCGATCGACGAGCGCGAACGCATCATCCGCCGACGGGACGTCGAGTGGAATGATCACTTTGTTCATCCGGCCTCTCCTCCCTTGTCTCCCCTCAAGTCATCCCACGCCCCGACACCGTGCCGGCGACCCCAGCGCTCGAGTCCCGAGATCAGATCCGTCGCGGCCCGGGGCGCCGCGAACGTAGCCGTTCCCATCTGGACGAGGCTGGCGCCCGCCCGCCCGTAGGCCACGGCATCCTCTGGTGCGAACACCCCCCCGACCCCGAGGAGCGGCAAACCCGTGCTCGACCGCGCCTCACGGACCGCCCGGATACCGGCCGGCCGCAGAGCCGGACCGCTGACGCCTCCCGCACCCTGACCGAGTCGAGGCTCTCCCGAGTCCGCGTCCAGCAGAAGCCCCGGCAGCGTGTTCACGAGTGTGATCGCGTCGGCCCCGGCCTCCTCGGCCCTTCGCACGGTCACGCCGAGGGCCGGATCGTTCGGTGCCAGCTTCGCAGAGATCGGGCGCTGCGTCCGGGCCCGGCACCCCGACATGATCTCCGTCACGGCGTCCGGGTCGAGTGCGAACGGAACGCCGTCACGACGGGCATCATTCGGACACGAGAGATTGATCTCGAAGCCCACGAAGCCATCCGCCGGGTCCAGCCCCTCGATCAGGCGGAAGTATTCGTCCACGGTGTGACCCGCAACCGATACCAGCACTCGCGCGCGCCGCACGTTCGCCGCAATCCAGGGAAGCTTCTCGTCACGCGCCCCCACGAGGCCCGGATTCGCGAGCCCCACGGAGTTCATCATTCCCGAATCGAACTCGGTGACCCTTGGGGCAGGGTTGCCTGATCGGGGCTCGAGCGTGATGGACTTGGTGACGAAGCCACCGAGTGCCTCGATGTCGAGGACGTCGATCAACTCGAGACCGAATCCACACGTACCGGCAGCAAGCAGAACGGGATTCTGAAACTCGACCCCGAATGCGTGGGTGGTGAGCCTCACCGTCGGGTCAGCTCTCTCAGCCGCACGTCCAGTTCCTCCTCGAGCTCCTGGTACCCGGCGGAGGAGCCGCCGGATGCGGCCAGAACGTAAGGGCTGTCGGGGTCCGCCTCCAGACGTCCACGCAACCAGGCTCGATCCCCCTCGTCCGGCGAGATATCGAGTGCAGCGAGCAATGCCTTCGGGGCCCAGGGGTCTGCCGGCGCCGCCGCCGCGTACGCGAGAAAGAGACCCCGAGCGACATACTGGGCGCCGAGTTCGTCTCGGGCTACTTCCGCGGCGGCGAAAAAGGCCAGCGGCTGCGCGTACCCCATCCCCGTCAACGACTCCAACGTCTCGATCACTTCGACCTGAGAGGTAGCCCGCACGTCCCGACCGGCAGGGAGCAACAGAGTACGCACGCTGTAGACCGCGTCGAGGTCACGGGCACGCTGAAGCTGCCACTGTGCCAGCGTCAGTCGGGCATCGGCGGCCGCGCTCCCCAGCCCCGCGGCGACGTCCATCAACTGAGCACGGGCGGCCACGGTGTCTCCGGCCTCGTCCAGCAAACCGGCCCGGGTCAGTGCGACCTGTCCGCGCGCAACACGATCCCATGGGGAGTTCGCAACTTCGTCCAGCATGGTCGCGACCATGGCCGGGCCCCAGACCAGCGTGGCGGCATCTGCGAGTCCCACGATCGTGTCGGAACGGACCCCCGCCCTCGGATCCCGCAACAGGCGCCCGAACGCACTCCGCGCCCGCGCCTCCTCCTCGTGGATCACCAACCAGCGCAGACGCTCCACCCCCGCTTCCACCCTGTGGCCGAACCCGGCCTCGGAAGCCCGATCGAGATCCCACCCTCCCACGTCGAACAGGCCCCGCTCGAGGAGGAGCCGACCCCGCAGCAGATGCGCCTCTGACCGGGACTCCTCATCAAGGGAGCCGGACAGAGCCCGGTTGAGAGCCGTCATCGCGGATTCGTCGTCTCCGACCTCTGCGTGGATCGCCGCCAGATACACCCGAGCCTCGCCTGCTACGGCGGGCGACGTCCGGATCGCGTCATTCAGAGCAGCGCGGGCCTCTCGGAGTTCACCTAATCGAAACCGGGCTCTACCGTGGAGGACCAGAGCCTGATCGGCCCATTCCCCATCAGGGCGATCGCGAAGCGCTTCGCCCGTCTTGCGTACGACGTCCACATAGCGCGACATCGACACGGAGTCCTGCCCCGCGCGCCTCGCGACCTCACCCTCGAAAAAGAGCTGGCGCGCATTGTAGATCACGTTGTGATACGAGCAGGCGGCCGTCGCGAAGACAACCGTCGCGACGGCCCAACGTCTCACCGTGACCCCGCGCCGCCCCCCGAGCTGCTCCCGGGTGGGTATCGATCAAAGAAACGAATCACCGCTTCCGCGATCGCCGCCCCCGAGTCCCGGTGGAACTCCGCCTCGTTGAGCAGTCTGGCCTCGCTTTCGTTCGAGAGGTATCCGACCTCAATCAGAACCGAGGGCATCAGCGCATTCGTCAGAACGGCCAGGACCCCCTGCTTCACACCCCGGTTCGGACCGGGATGGAAGTCGTCGAGCTCGGCCTGAACCAGACCCGCCAGGTTCTCCGACCAGTGCGCGTGTTCATAGTTGCGCAGATCGCGGAGAATGAAGTCGAGGTCGGCGAGGCGTTCCTCGTCCGCCTCCGGAGTGCTCATGTTCAGCGGAGCGTTCTCGATCGCCGAGACCCTCCGCTCGTGCTCGGTCCGCGCGTCCGAAAGGAAGTACGTCTCGAAACCGCGCGCCTCCCGACGAGCTGGAAACGAGTTGGCGTGGATCGAGACGAAGATCCCGGGACGCTCCCCCTTCCAGTCGGTGGCGAGCTGACCCCGATCCCACACCTCGACGAAGGTGTCGTCGTCGCGGATCATGTGGACCTCGAGGCCCGGCGCGGCCCGGAGCACGGCTTCCACCTCCCGCGCGATCGCGAGCGCGACCGTCTTCTCCCGGGTGCCCGCCGGCGATATCGAGCCCGGGTCTTCTCCGCCGTGACCGGCGTCGATGACGACCACGCGCACCCCGTCGTAGACCGAGGGGCCCGCATTGAGCACGTCCTCTGCAGAGTCTCCGGCTCCCGCGGAGCCGATGCCCCCAGCCTCTACCTCCGTCGCATCCGCGATCGGCGGATCAAGCTGGACCTCGGCTTCGACCGGTGCATCCTCGGGATCCGTCTCATCGGTCTCGACGATCGGCTCGGCGAGGTCACCGGGGCCGAGCAGCGACACGTCTCCGGCCCGGAGCAAGCTCCGCGCACCGACGAAGTCGTACAGCCCGGGGAGCCGTCGCGGCAGGAAGTCCGTCAGGAACTGCAACGGGATCCATGCGGATCCGCCGGTCCGGTACGGCGCATCCGTCATCTGCAGCACCACGCCATCCCAGCGAAAGAAGGGCGAATCGAACCTCAGCGAAACGCTGATTTCTCCGGCTGCGCTCAGCAGGAGCGCCCCGTCCGCCTCATCGACACCCCATCCCAGATCCTCCAGCGTCGATGCGGCGACACTCGCGTATCCCCGATCGAATTGCACCGTGACCATGCGGGAGGAGCCATCCTCACGCTCGATTTCGAGACGTGGCCGATCCTGCGCGTCCAATGGCGCGGGACCGGAGAGCACCGCAAGGAGCATGGCCATGCCGGCATGCCGGAGTCCGACGGCGCGCCTCATTGGGCCTCCATGGCGCGACGAGCTTCCCTGTCCTGCTGACGGCGTTTCAACGTCTCCCGCTTGTCGTGCAGCTTCTTCCCTCGCGCGACGGCGAGCTGGAGCTTGGCATAGCCCCGACTGAAGTAGATCTCGAGTGGGACGAGCGTGAGGCCTTTCTCTTCGGTCTTCACGGCCAGTTGACGGATCTCCTGACGGTTGAGGAGAAGACGACGCGGACGAACGGGATCGACGTTGAACCGGTTCGCCTGCTCGTAGGGACTGATGTGCAGGTTGTGGAGCCAGACTTCGCCGTTGTCCACGCGAGCGAACGAATCCTGAAAGGACACCCCCCCTGCACGAAGCGATTTCACCTCCGGTCCCTTGAGGGCCAAACCCGCCTCGTACGTGTCGAGAATTTCGTACTCGTGACGCGCTTTCCGATTCCGGGCGACGACCTTCCGCCCGTCCGAGCCGCTCACGGACGCACCCTCCTCATGCTTCATCCTCGAAGGTCACGACCCCCACCCGACTCGCCTTCCGCATCGTGTATACCTGACCGACTTCGCCACCGAGTATGAACACTAGCGATTCGTAATAGATCCAGAACAGGAGCACCGCGACGTTGGCCAGATTTCCAAGCGTGGAGCCATAGTTCGCGACTTCCGTGGCGTACCAGGAGAAGCCGAACTTCAACGATTCGTGCGCGATCGCGGCAAAGGTCGCGGCCACGAGTGCGGTCCGTATCGAGATCGGGCGGGCGGGCACGTACCGGTACAGAAAGAAGAGCAACATCCAGATCGACAGGAACGAGATGCCGATGCCGAGGAGGTGATCAGCGAAGGAAACCGAAAACCCCTCGAGGTGCAGGATGTCCACGCCGAATCGCATCGCCGCCGTGATCAGTACCGTCGCGCCGAGGTTGAGCGTCAACAGCACAAAGCCGATCAGCACCGCAGCGGTGTCGAAAAGCTTGCCGACCACCGGGTTCCTCTTGAAGCCGATGTCGAAGATCTCGCGGAGTACCACGCGGAGGGACCCGGAGAGACGTGTTGCCACCCAGAGCAGGAAGACCGAGCCCGCGATCGTGTAACTGGTCCGCCCGGCCATCAGGCTCTGGGTCAGGTCCGCGACGAAGTCGGTGAGTTCGACCCCCGCCCCCGTCGGGAGATTCCTGGTCAGGAGCCCGAGAACGGCCTCCGTCGGATCGCCGAAGCGGGCGAGTACGAAGCCGACGATCCCAATCCCGAGCACGACGAGCGGGAAGAGAGCCATGACGAGGTTGAAGGCGACGGCCCCGGCCATGAACAGGACCTCGTCGTCGTCGCACTTCTCCGCGAGGCGCCGGAGAAACTCCCGGACACGGTACTCATAACGGTGGTGACGCGGCGTGGTCGCTCGCGCCTCCCGCGACTCGGGCACTCCGGCCGCGTTCGTCGTCAGTCTTCGGCTTCCTCGGCCCCGGCTGCGACGGCCTCACGCGCCGCAGCGACGCCGGCACGATATGCAGCCTTCGAGCGCTCCAGGCGCTCCTCGAGATCACCCCGGGCTTCGATCGCGGCGTCACGTCCGGCGCTCACGGCGTCTCGCACCTCTTCGTAGCTAGCCGTCACCCCGTCCCGAGCACCGTCCAAGCGCTCCTCGAGCTGACGCTGTGCCTCGCGCACGCGCTCCTCGGCCGCCACACGAAGTCTCTGCGCCTGCTCCCTGAGTTCTTCCTGCGTCTCCTCACCCGTCTTCGGGGCAAAGAGCAACGCAAGACCGGCACCGACCATCGCACCGAGAAGGAACGACCCGAGTCCGCCACCGGATTCACGTTCGATGACAATGTAGGGGACGTCGTCGTGGTCTCTCATGTTCGTCTCCCGTTCGACTGAGGATCGTGCGTCAGGGCTGCTCTCTCAAGATAACGCTGCAGCCCCCGCGCAGCACATCACCAGCGGCGACATCACAGCATCCAACGGGGGTCGGGTTCCGGAATCTCCGGTACCTCGCTCCCTTCACGACCCATCAAACCGTATGTGAGTCGTTTGCTCAACTCGACGCCGGGCTGGTTGAGCGGATCGACGTCGTACATCGCTCCGGCATACACCGTCGCGATCTGGAACAGCATGAGCAGCTGGCCAAGCTCGCCCGCTCCGATCTTCGGGAGATGGAAGGTCGCGTTGGGCCGGCCCTCCCGCCGGAGCGCTTCGGCGGTTGCGGCGCGCTCGGTCCTGAGGAGGTGCCCCATCGAGTGCCCCCCCAGATAGGCGAGCGCAGGGATGCCGGGGTGACGGGACGGGATCTCGACGTGCGCGCCCGATTCTTCGACGTCCACGAACAGGACGACCTTGTCGTGAGGCCCTTCCATGAGGAGTTGGAGCAGCGAGTGCTGGTCTGTTGCGCCGAGGGCAGCCAGCGGAGTCGGGCCGGTCGGCCGCGACTCGCCGCTGAGAAGCACGGCCTTGCCCAGGCTCTCCGCCCAGAGCTGCTGGAACCACAGCGCCACCGGACGAAGACGATCCGCGTACGGCATCAGAACGTGGATCGGCCTCCCGGACGACACATCAGCCTGATGCAGCACGGTCGCGAGGACACCCGCCGGATTGGCTCGCAAATCATCGGTCTGGCACCGCTGCTCCATGTCGGCCGCACCAGCGAGAAGCTCGTCGAGCGCCACCCCGCACACAGCTGCGGGAAAGAGGCCGACGGGAGAGAGCACGGAGAAGCGGCCTCCGACGTTCGGCGGGACAGGAAGCATCGGTACGCCCTCCGCGTCCCCGATCTGGCGAAGCACACCGTCGGTCGGATCCGTCGTGAACAGGAAGTGCCCGCGGGCCTTGTCCTCGTCCACCGCACCCTCGATCCAGGCACGAGCGACCAGATACTGGGACATCGTCTCTGCAGTCGCTCCGGACTTGCTGACGACATTGAACAGGGTCCGGCCGGGCTCCAGACGATCGAGGAGCATCCGGAAGGTGTGCGGATCGGGGTTGTCCACGACGTGCAGGCGCGGGAAGTGATCGCGCTCCTCATCGCTCATGGCGTTCCAGAACGGTCCGAGTAACGCCTCTTTCAGCGCGGTCGCCCCCAGCCCTGAGCCACCGATCCCCAGGACGACGACGTCTTCGAACCACTGTGCGAAGCCGTCTGCCAGTTCGGTGACCCGGGACACGGTCTCGGCGGCGTACGGCAGATCGAGAAAACCGAGGTCGCCCTGCTCGCGACGTGCAGAGACCGCTGCGTGCGCCTCGCTGAACCGCTCCGAGAGCGGTCCGTCCAGCGCCGCCCCGTCCACGCCGCCGTCGACGTTCTGCGCCATGAGGTTTCCGAAGTCGAACCGAATCCGTTCCATCATCCGATCTCCACGGCGAGGCCGTCGTAGGCGGGCACCACACCGGCCGGCAGAGTCTCGAGGAGTTGCTCGTGCCGCACGCGGTGCGTGAGGTGCGTGAGGTAGGTGGTGCCGGCTCCAACTCGAGCGGCGGCCTCGATTGCTTCCTCGATGTTGAAGTGCGACCCGTGGGGTCGTCCGAACCAGAGTGCGTTCAGCACAAGGACATCCACGCCTCGCAGCACGTCGAGCGCATCGTCGGGAAGAGTCTTGGCGTCGGTCACATACCCGAGTCCACCGACCCGGAAGCCGTAGACCATTGGTCCCCCGTGTGGCACGCGCACCGGTACCACGTCCTCGCCCAGAATGGTAACGGGCACGTTCGGTTCGAAGGTGTTCAGTACGATCCTGGGTTTTGAACTCCCCATCGGCGGCTGAACCGCTTCATCGAAGATGTACCGGAAACGCTCGTGCAGGCTCGTGACGTACTCTGGCGCTGTCCACGTCGGCAGGTCGCGACCGCGAACCGTGAAGGCCCGGACGTCGTCGATCCCGTGCACGTGGTCCGCGTGATCGTGCGTGAGCCACAGGGCCTCGACCGACTCCACGCCGACCGAAAGGAGCTGCAGGCGCAACTCCGGCGGCGTGTCGACCAGGAGCCGCCCCTCCGGAAGGTCCACGAGCGCGCCGTGCCGTGTGCGCCGGTCGCGTGGATCATCCGACGTGCATGTATCGCAGTCGCAACCGACCACCGGCACACCGAAGGACGTCCCCGTTCCCAGAAAGGTGAGTTTCAACCTCAGTCCCTAGAGCCGATCGAGGCGCATGTTGTTGGTCGACCCGGACTCGTGGAAGGGGAAGCCGGCGGTGATCGCCACAGATGCTCCCCGCTCCCCGACCCCACTGTCCACGACGGCTCGTTTCCCGACCTCCGACAGCGCCTCGTACGTCACCTCGACATCCTCGGCCAGAACGGGACGCACGCCCCAGACCGCGGCCAGCTGCCGGTATGTCGAGGGCTCGGTCGTGACCGCGAAGACCGGCATGGGGGGGCGATACGAAGACACCAGCCGAGCCGAAAACCCGGACCGAGTGATGACCACGATCGCCGGAGCGGCGATCTGTTTCGCCGCGTCCACCGTTGCCGCGGCGACCGCATGCTCACGCCTCGAGGCACCGGCTCGATTCCGCAGACCGGGCGCCGAGAGGTATCGGGGCCCTCGCTCGAGGTGGCCGCTTCGCTCGATCTCCGTTCCGATCCGGACGATGGCCTCGAGGGCCTTGAGCGGGTATTTGCCGACCGCGGTCTCGCCCGAGAGCATCACGGCATCAGACCCGTCGAGGAGCGCGTTCGCGACGTCCGAGGCTTCCGCCCGCGTGGGTCGAGCGTTCTCGATCATCGATTCGAGCATCTGGGTCGCCGTGATCACCGGCCGGCCGTGGAAGTTGGCCAGCTGGATAATCCGCTTCTGCGCCAGGGGCACCCGCTCGAACGGTAGTTCGACACCGAGGTCACCTCGGGCGACCATCACGGCGTCGGTTGCGGCGAGGACCTCTTCAATCGCCCGGAGGGCCTGAACCTTCTCGATCTTCGCCACCACGAGCGCCCGCTTCCCGACCCGTCGTTTGAGGTCCGTGACATCCTCGGGGGTTCGGACGAAAGACAGGCCGATGAACTCGACCTCCTGTTCGAGCGCGAAGTCGAGGTCCTCGAGATCCTTTTCCGTGAGTGACGGGGCCTTCACGTTCACCGTCGGAAGGTTGATGCCCTTCTTGCTCTTGAGCAGCCCGCCGCGAAGCACCTCGAAGATCGTGCGGTCACCGTCGGTCCGGACGCATCGGAACTCCAGCAGCCCATCATCGAGCAGGACGACGTCGTTGGCGACGATTTCCTCGGCGAGCGGGGCGTACGTCGTCGGGATCTCGCCCTCGCGCGCACTGGCCTCCGGGGCGACGACGACCTCGTCCCCCTCGTGCAGCTCGATCGGCTCAGGCAGCGCGCCGACCCGGATCTTGGGGCCCTGAAGGTCGACCAGCACGGCCACGGGCTTCCCGACCTCCCGCGCCGCGGCGCGCACCGATTCGATCGTGCGGGCGTGATCTTCCCGAGAGCCGTGGGACATGTTGACCCGCGCGAGGTTCATTCCCCGCCGCACCATCTCCAGAATGGTCTCCCGGTCGGAGCTGGCCGGTCCGATCGTGCAAACGACCTTGGTTCGGAGCATGTTGGGTCCAGGTAGCGAGGTGACCATCGGGCACATCGGTCGGGAATTGTCGCGCTGCCCTCAGGGAGGAGCAACACCTCGGCCACGGCGCCGTTCCAGGGGTGACGGATCCTGTCTCCTCCGCTTTCTTTCCCTCGTCACGGCCCTCCCCGTCACACACGCATGAGCCACATCCACGTCGAGCACCCCGGAGACGCGGACGCACTCGTCGACGCACTCGGACGCGCGGATCGCATCGCGCTCGACTGTGAGGCGGCCGGCTTCCACCGGTACTCGGATCGACTCTGCCTTGCGCAGGTCACGGCTCTCGGATCGACGTGGACAATCGATCCATTGGCGTTTGATGCGACCGACCTGCTGCGGGAGCCACTGGAACGCGAGGACCTACCCATCGTCATGCACGGGGCGGACTTCGATCTCCGGCTCCTGAGTCGAGACCTGGGAATCAGGATTCGGGGGCTGGTCGACACTCAGGTCTACGCTGCCCTTCTGGGCGAAGAGGGCCTCGGCCTCGCATCGCTGCTCGAGTCCCGCATCGGGGTCAAGCTGTCCAAGAAGTATCAACGGGCCGACTGGGCAGACCGTCCCCTCACCGCGGGCATGCTCGAGTACGCGGCGTCCGACACCATGCACCTCGAACGACTGATCGACATCCTTTCGGGTGAACTGGCCGCGATGGGGCGCTCTTCGTGGGCCCAAGAGGAGTGCCTGGCGCTGGAGGCCGTCGCAGACCTGCCTTCCGACGACAGCGACGCACTTGATCCTGTGACACGCATCAAGGGAGCGCGTCACCTGCCGCCCCGAGAAGTGACCGCCATTCGAGCGGCACTGACGTGGCGTGACGAGATCGCGAAGCAGCGAGACCGGGCCGTCTTCAGAGTGATCGGGGACACGCCGCTGATCGAGGCGGTGGGTTCTCATCCCAGACGGGTGGAGGATCTGGTCGCGATCAAGGGCTTTCCCGGCGGGCTGGCGCGCGCCGAGGGCAAGGATCTGCTGAGACGACTCCGGGACGTCCGTGAGCTCGATGAAGCCGAGCTGATTCCGTACCCTAAGAACGTTCGCCGTGGACCCGGCCGTCCGCCCCCCGAGCTCGAAGCGACCGTCGACCGTCTCAAAGCGGTCCGGAACTCAACCGCAGAAGAGATTGGCCTTCCCCGTGGCACATTGCTGTCGAACGCCGTTCTGCTGGAGATCGCGCGCGCCGCTCCGAAGACGCTTCAGGAGCTCTCGGAGGTCGAGGGCATGCGCGCCTGGAAGGTCGAGGTGGCCGGCGACGGCCTGCTGGAGGCGCTTGCGCGCGGATGAGCCCGTCGCATCGACCGGGCGTGTCAGGTCGCCGACTCTTCCTTGCGCTTGCAGTCGATGCAGTACCGGGCATGAGGCAGCGCGTCCAGACGCTCGAAGCCCACGTCGGCACCACACGTGTGACACACCCCGAAGTTGTCGGGGTCGGCATAGAGGCGGCGCAGCGCCTCCTCCAGACGGTACAGGTACCGTCCCTCCTTCGTCGCGAACGCGGCGGCCTTCTCACGCTCCTGCGCTTCGGTCCCCTGATCGGCCATGTGATCCGTGTAGGCCGACATGTCGGAATCGCTCGAATCGCGATCTGCCTGGGTGCGCTGGTCGAAGAGGCCAAGTGCCTTACGAGCCCGCGCCCTCTCGTCCAGAAGACGCTTCTCCAGATGCTCCAGCTGTTTCTTCTTCAAAGGCATTGTTTCGCCTCGTTCACGCAGTGATTCAAGCTCATTTGAACGCGAGCACGAGAAATTAACGGCGCCTAAACCGCCCGTCTACGACATGACGCCCCCAGAGTGGATCGCTCGCATCCGCCGCGGGTAGCCAACGCAGGTCGCCCCAACCCGAAGGAACCATGACCGTCGAGACCATCGAATGCCGCCGCTGCAGCGACGGCCCCCGCCTCGAAAAAGCCCCGTTCAAGACGGAGCTCGGTGAGCGCATCGTCCGCAGCATCTGCGCGAACTGCTGGAAGGAATGGCTCCAGCACCAGACACTGCTCATCAATCACTATGGGCTCGATCCCCGGGAGCAGAAGTCCAGGGACTTCCTCTACGAGCAGATCGAGCAGGTCCTCCTCGACGGCGGCGAGGGAAAAGACATCGACACGTCTCAGCAGGGCTCGATCGAGTGGTAACGACGAGGTCCTGAACCCTCGCTCGTACCCATTGCCCGCCGACTCCGTTACGCCTACTCGACCGGGGGGTGTGGAGACTCGTCGACGATGAGCCGAAACACGTCCGGCCGCGCATAGTGGCCCGTCACGTCGAAGTCGAATCGGCTTCGATGAATCGCGCTCATGTCGAGATCGGCATACACGACACCGGCCTCGTTCCAGAGCGGAGCCCCCAGCACCTCACCGAGGGGACCGTAGATGGCCGTGCCTCCCGCACTGAGGACCTCGGGCCAGGCGTCCAGCTCCGCGGTGATCTCCAGATCGTCGGGGTACATGTCCCGATGGACATACTGGTTACAGCCGAGGACGAAGCACCGGCCTTCCAGTGCGATGTGCTGCAGGGTCGACTGCCACCGATCACGAGCATCCGCGGTGGGCGCCAGGTAGATCTGCACTCCTTTGCCATACATCGCCATGCGCGCGAGCGGCATGTAGTTCTCCCAGCAGATCAACCCGCCGACTCGACCGAAGTCCGTATCGATCGTGGTGAGCGTGCTGCCGTCGCCCTCGCCCCAGATGAGTCGTTCCGCGGCGGTCGGCTTGAGCTTCCGATGCTTCCCGAGGAGTGTCCCATCCGGCCCGAAGTAGAGGAGGGTGCAGAAGAGGGTCCCGGCGCTGTACGTACTGTCTCGCTCAATCACACCGACGCAGAGCCAGGCGCCCGCCTCAGCCGCCGCTTCGGCCATGCGATCGACCTCCGGCCCGGGCACGTCAATCGCAGACTCCCAGTATCGACCAAAGACCCGACGCCCCGCATCGGACCGTCCGCCGACGGCGGTCCCGAACGCCAAGCCCCACGGATATCCACCCACGAACGCCTCGGGAAAGACGACGAGTCGTGCGCCCTCGGACGCAGCCTCGGCAGTCATGGAGCATACGGTCTCCACGGCCCCGGTCTTGTCGAACGGTGATGCCGCGGCCTGGACGGCCGCGACTCGAACGGTGGAAGAGTCAGTCACGTCCTGCTCCGGTAGGGAGGCACGGGGTGGATACTTCGGCCCACGAATGTCTGCGTCTGCGCCGGGCCCGCCAAGGGAAGGCGTCGGCGCTCCGCGGGCGTGGTCGCCCTGTTCGCGATCCCAATCCTGCCGGATCAGCCCCCCGCGTAGATGAGTTCCACTACAACCCGGCCGACCATCCCGAGGGTCGCTGCACTCAACTTGTCGGGTGTGTCCTCAGGGGTATGCCAGTAGCCGTTGTCTGGACCGTAGGTGAAGTCGATGACATTGGCGGTGGGGATTCCCCCCTCGATCAGGGGAACGTGATCATCGGTGAGCGGCTGCCCGACGACCGTAGGGAAGTAGTCCCGAAAACCAAGCCGTTCTGCCGCGCGCCATACTTTCTGCACGACGGGATTGGCGAACTGCGCGGAGATCTGCTCGACCGGAAAGCTCGGCTGTGCATCGCCCACCATGTCCAGGAGCACCCCGTAGATCGGCCGATCCTCATCCGGCACCGTCGCCGCATAGTGCCTCGCCCCGAGCAGCATGTCCTCCACGCCCGGCCCGTAGTCCTCGCCATCGACGAAGAGCAGGTCCACACCCAACGGAGGCGGTGTCTGACCTAGAAGCGGGGCCAGAGCAAGCAGGACCGCCGTTCCGGAGGCTCCATCGTTTGCGCCCGGGACAGGAGTCGAATGCTCCGACGAATCCGCGGCCTGGTCGGAGGTCGGACGTGTATCCCAGTGGGCGAGGACGACGATGCGCCGATCCTGCTCCGGAGCGAACCGTGCGAGCACGTTGGTGAGCGTCAGCGAGTCCCCGGTCGTCGTGACATGCGCGAAGGTATCTGCGACCACGACCGGCGCGTGCCGCTCGAGCAGGTCGATCATCCACGCGAGCTGTGAGGCGTGCCCTTCGGTCCCGGGGACACGTGGCCCGAAGTCGACCTGAGTGCGGACGTGCGCCATGGCGACCGCTCCGTCGAAGAGGGGGCTGCCCGGTGTCGGTCCGGTCTCGAGATCGCCACCGCACGAAACGAGTGCAAGACCGGCCAGCAGTGCGCCGCCTCCCCTCGTTCGGAAGGGAAAGCGAGCCCCCCCTGAACACCCAAAGGCACATCGATTCATGGTAGATTTGAAGATCAGCACGGTCTTTATCGTTCCACGAGTTGTAGTCATGACCATCTCTCGTCGACGCTTCATCGAATCTGCGGCAGCCATCTCTCTCGGCTTTACCGGCCTGGGGTGCACCCGCACCAACGCCAACGCGACCGACATCGACCCGGACTTCGGATTTGGGCCGTTGATCGACGATCCGGATGGAATCATCGCGCTACCTCGCGGTTTCAGCTACCGGATCTTCTCCCGCGCCGGGGAGACCATGTCGGATGGACTGTTCGTCCCCGTTCGCCACGACGGTATGGCGACGTTCCCCGGTCCGGAGGGAATGACCATTCTCGTGCGGAACCACGAGGTGGGGCCCAGCGCAGACGCGGAGCACGGTGCGTTCGGCGCGGACCTGGCACGTCTCGACCAGATCGATCGCGGACTCCTGTACGACGCCGGTGACGGGCGCCCTCCCGCACTGGGCGGCACCACGACCCTGCTCTACGACACCCGAAGCCAGAGCCTGGTCTCACACCACCTGAGTCTCGGCGGAACGCTCGTGAACTGCGCAGGAGGTCCCACTCCGTGGGGCTCGTGGATCACCTGCGAGGAGATCGTATCCGAGCCTGAAGCCGGCTTCACTCGAGAGCACGGATACAACTTCGAGGTCGTCGCCGGCCAGGCGGGACTGCAGCGGGCTGAGCCGCTCGAAGAGATGGGGCGGTTCATGCACGAGGCCGTGGCCGTGCATCCCGCCTCGGGCATCGTGTACCAGACCGAAGACCTCGGGGATGGTCTCCTCTATCGCTTCATCCCCAACGTACCGGGTCGGCTGTCGGAGGGTGGTCGCCTGCAGGCGCTGGGAATCATTGATCAGCCCAGCCTGGACACCCGCAACTGGGAAGTTCAGGACATTCCCCTGCGGCAGCGCATGGCGACGACGTGGATCGACATGGACGAGGTACGCTCACCCGATGACGACCTTCGACACCGTGGCTTCGCCGCGGGAGCGGCCCGCTTCGCGCGGGGTGAAGGAATTTTCTACGGGGAGCGGGACGGATCCGGAGAAGTCTACATCGCCTGCACGAATGGTGGCGCCGCGCGCAAAGGTCAGATCTGGAGGTACAGGCCGAGCCCGTTCGAGGGCACCGAGAGGGAAGCGTCGAGCCCCGGCTCTCTCGAACTCTTCGTGGAACCCAACGACGGCACGATCATCGAGAACGCCGACAACCTGTGCATCGCCCCGTGGGGTGACCTCATCGTGTGCGAGGACGGATCAGGAGACGATTACCTGCTCGGGATCACGCCGGACGGCGAGATCTACAAGCTAGCCCACGACCTGAACGGCTCCGGGGAGTTCGC